>Ga0114980_10000364_pt1 | contig 32573 bp, 46 predicted proteins | sample S_140806_EF_Meta_FD_87018 | JGI IMG/M metagenome (GOLD analysis project Ga0114980, IMG submission 87018) | Freshwater microbial communities from Lake Simoncouche, Canada to study carbon cycling - S_140806_EF_MetaG | ecosystem: Environmental > Aquatic > Freshwater > Lake | place: Lake...
CACAGGAAATTTGTTTTTGAGGGAGGGCGGTAGATTACTTATCTCGTCTTAAGATTGACTTCCATTTTTCACGAACCATAAACCCACAACATAGACAAGTAATGGCGCAAAAAATTAACGACGGTACGATTCTCAATTTCAATAACTCTAACTCAGCCATTGTATAATACAATCTAGTGCCCACCAATTGACCATATTGTTGAATGTTAAAATCTCGTTCAGCTATTATTTCATTATACTTATTATAGCATCCGTATAATGCAATCAAAAACAAGCCTGTAATGATAAATAACAAAAACTGAAAAACACCAAGGATCCATAACTTATGCGTTCTTCTTAATCCGCGCAAAAACAACGAAATTCTATCTAACAAAATTATTGACTCCACGAAATTGACAAAAGCCTTATTCCATTTATTATTAATTAAATAAATGATAAAATAAAAAGATGGTATGATAAAGAAAAGCAATTCGGATTGCAAACTTGGATTTGAAATGATATAAACTGGATCAGCATCCATCATGTAGATAGAAAAGATGTTCTTAACTATTAGACAGTAAAAAAGACCTATTAAAAAATACTTAAAAACTTCGGGTTCTATGTTTTTAAAAAAAATCTTGAGGTCTTCCAGTTTTTTCATAGTCCTTAATAATAATTCGGTATAGGTATAAGTTTAAATCAAGTATTTAATAACTCTAAGATAAGCTAATTCCTGAATTCATTGATTAGATATTCAACACCGTGCAAAATAAATTATCAAGGTCTGCTAACAAAATCTTCAATTCAACTTCACGAATAAACCGGCTATCTGAATCAAACTTCAAAAGAGAAAATTCCATCAACTCCCTTTCAATAGCCAATTTCCCTAATTGAAATAATTCTTGTGATAACGATCCATTCTTAATAAAAGACGCGAAGACAAAAGCGATTATAGTCTGATCTATATGAATAGAAGCAGCATCTGCTGAACCCTTCCCAAACTCTATATCGAATAATGCTTCTTGTTCATCGAGGTATTCAAACTCTTCAGTCATATCTTCTTTATGAGCTATGAATTCCTCGTATGTTGCAAAATACTCATCTTCATTTTGAGCGGCATTGTAATCCTCTATTTCAATAGCATCTAATGTTGAATAGTCAAAATCACCATGACCAATTGATTCGAGGTAATTCAAAAGTCCCTGGTAAATAACATCATTTGAGTTCCAATCTGAAATACTTTCCAAAACCTCTAAAGCATCTTCATTGTAAAACGGCAATGTCGCGTCTGATGAATTCCAATAGATATGAGACTTCAAAAGTTTTATTGCATTCGGATGTGCTTCTTTCTTATTCATTGAACAAAATAATTTTTCTATTCTCAATTTCCGAAGTGTGAAAAAAACTCAGACCACACTCGTCGCCTGACAATGAGAATTCGCAATTAGTCGCACGATACTTTTTTAATAATTTCTTTAAATGCATTTCAAAATTCTTTCGAATTTGATTCGTGTTCCTGAATAGCAAACCAGCATTTACTTTTTTCAATTCACTTGCTGTAAACCCATATTCCATGATTTCAGTAGGATTTACGTTTAGAACAAATACGAAATTTTCCAACTCAATGTCTCTTTTGAATATGCCCGTAATTTCAAAATTTAATTGAAAAAGAATATCAATTGGAGATTCGCTTGGCAATGAAAATAAAGCGCACAACATCTCATTGAAATCACTTTGAATATCTTCCAAGAGTAAATCTCTACTTTCGCCCCATGTTATTTGAATTTCATTTCCAATTACTTCCACTTTTGCGGAACCCTCTTCAGCATTTAAGTAGTCCCAATGAAAATCACACAAAAAACCTCTTAGCTCCGAATTAAGTTTATGTTTTTTACCACATACAGGATCCACTAACATGTCTCGTCCATCATCTGAGTCGACGGAATATGAGACCAATCCTGTCAATTCAATAAGTTCTTTGAACTCATCTAACTTTTCAAATTTCACCTTTTCTATTTTCATATGGCCAAACATCTTACAGACAATGTCCAATTCTTTTGATCAAAGCCAAAGCCAGCTTCTTCAAACTCATTAGATAAATGAAACGCATATGCTTCACTATTATCTGATTCTGAAGAAGACCACCAACATCCCCAATCACCTTTATCATAACACGATCCATACTCATTGCAAACTCCTCCAGGCAATGCTAAAAAGCCTGTTGCATCTTCATCATCAAAGTTCCAATAAAGCTCATCACCTTTGAGAAGAAGGCTGGCCTTCATATCGCCACCTAATGATTCGATAAGCTCATTCCAATCCTGTTCCGATGGTATTTTAAAACCAATTGGCGCTAAACCTCTTGGATCGGTAACGGCATACCAATTATATAATCTTCCATAGGTAGGTTCATTTTCTTCGTCATTATCATAATAGCACCAGGCCGGCATTTTTTTCTCACTAGCCATTACCCAATCTTCCGAGGTATGAGCGTGGAATATTTTGTCACCATTCGCAAATGTGTTTACCGAAAGATTCTTCGTTTGCCAAATTTGATTTCCGATTCTAACTGTGTCCATGGATTAAAAATAAAAGTGCAGCATGAAATAACCTCAAATGTTAATTACTTATTCCGAATCTGGCTTCAATTTCTTTAAGATTTGAACGCATCGATAATCCCAAGCCCTCTAAAATGGGTTCAAGTAAATGTTTGAAATAAGCTAGATTTTGCTCTCTTTGATCAGTTGTTTCAAAGAGCAAAGGAAAATATTCATCGAAAGAAATAGAAACAGTTTTATCTCGATACTTTTCAATTTGAGAGTTGTCGATTATTTCGCCATCAACATAAATATCAAGATCAAAAGGATAGTTAAAAAACAATTCACTTTCGCCACTCTGAAAACATAAGCCGGCTCGGTATAACTCAATTTTAAGCTCATCGAAATCCACCAAAGAAGTATCGAATAATTCTAGATTATGAAAATACGTGACTTCATACTCATCAAGACTATTTATCGCTGTCATAAACGAGTTCGCGAATTGCTCGGAAACAACAGTTACAAAGCGGCTAGCCAGTTCTTCTTGGTTCTGAATAAGGTACAATACCAATTGATTCATTTTAAATGAATCGGCATATTGATAATCTAACGACGATCCGTAAGTACTTACTTCGATTTTACCTATGTAAATTGCTTGATTCATAAATAGGAATTTAATTAAAATAAACCATCACAACTCGATTTCATATGACCTTTTATCCGAAAAATACTCTGCACAGTCAAATTGCTCTTGCCATCTCTCAGTTAGACTTGAATTATCAATTGTTAAATAATAATCAAAATGACAATCACGTTCTTGCGTATTAGCGCCATGCTGGTAAGAAACATCATGGATTAATTTCTTTAACGAAGTTATAGTATCTGAACTCATCAAAATTTCTTCTTCTTCGTCTCCAACGAATAAAACAAATGAATCCTCTTTAGTATCACCATCAGTTGAATACTTAATAATGAAGTAATAATTCGCTTGAAATTCATCATGCGATATACTCATTTCTCGGCTCAAATGTTCTTCAATTTCCGTAACTAACAAATCTTCCAAATTGTCGTCACTTGATTTGGTGCCGAGATAACTATAATCCCATTCATAATCTATGAAACCATATAAAGTTTCGTCAACAAACTCAAATCGGTAATTTCGACTACTTCCAACTTCTAACCCATTATCTGAATGAAAATCAGAATCAAATTCCCTCATTATATCTTCAAGGTTTTCTTCAACCTCTGACGGGAGGTAACTATTGAAGTCTAATCCATAAGATGTTGCCTCAAATCTAAATGGCAAGCCACCATTCTCCTTAACAATATACTTTAGTAATTCTAGTGTGCTCCTGAATTTCTTTTTCATACTATTTAATATATTGAATTGTTAACGTTTGATTTTTAAGTAAGTTTAAATTTAAATAACTACACTACATTGATTTCGACTCTCCCGGAATAATTTTCATAAAACTCCCCTACTGATGATTCATTTATCTCAACAGAAAAACTGTATGAAGGCCCTGAAGCCATGTAGCATTTCGTATTCGCCCAATTATAGACAAATTCCTTGATTAGATCTTTTAAAATTTTATTTTTCGATAAATTAAAGCTCTTCGGAGTTTCCGGGTGATAACAAATCAAACTATAGGACTCAAGAGTTCCCAAATCATTTTCCGTTGCACTCATACTCAAGTCTAGCATAATGTCTTCTTGGCCTATTTCGGCCCCAATTATGGGTAATAACTCTTTTTGCAGCAACAACAAAAGTTCTCCATTGTCCCATAAATCGCTGGACTCTCCATCATAATTTAAATTAACGCTACAGCTTATGTCTAAGACCAGCTCATTGTCTTCAAATTCCGGATAAAAACTGGTATACTCAGGCAGCTCATTATCGAAATAGATTTCATGCAACATATGTTCCCATTCATCATAATCTAGATTTTCATTCTTCGATTCCATGGAAAACTCTACTCCTTTGTGCACATATTGAAAACTAAACGAAACAATGTCTCCAGCTAGGGTAGCTGCTTTCAATGCATCGTAGGTATCTTGACTAATTCTACATTTCATAAGTTCAAAATAGGCTTTACTATCATTAATTCAAATCACTTAATTCTAAAGTTAGAGTCTCCGAATGTCCAATGGCAAAGCTTTCGACCGTGCTTTCACAAAGAGAAAAATAAATGTTGTACTTCGGATCTTCACCCTCTTCGCAATTATCTATTACCCATTCCTTGACAAATTCTAGAATTGAATTCTTGAGGTTAATATGATTCGACAAGTCAGCAAGGGTATTGCCATTATCATCTCTGTAATCAAAAAGATACGATTTAAGCTTTGTTATTTTCTTGTTCTGAATTTCTATGTCCAATTCAATAAAAATATTATCCTCAATAAAATCCGCCCCAAGTTCTTCAATTAACATTTCATTTACAGCTTCGTACAACTCTGAAGGCTCCCAATTGTCGCCATAGCAATAGAGATCTTTCAAGTCGGCATAGAATTCAGCGTTGAGAAACAACCCTTCACTTGTGAAGTTGGGGTAAAACGTTCCAGCCAGATCTATGCTATTGGAATCGATAAAATCTGAAATCTTACTTTCCAAATCATCAATATCCACCTCAAGATTTTCTGGTTCAAAATAAAACACCTCACCTTTATGAACCGGCTGGATTGAAAACGATTTGAAATTTTGCTCGCTAATCAACTGTTGCAGCAGATCATAAAAAGACTTTTGAATTTTGTATGTCATTCGGAGTTATATTAAGAGTCTATTAAGCTCTATAAATATAATTTAAATGATGAAGGGAATCTTTTAATCAAGAGAAAAGAATTCAACAAACTGTCCAATCTCCTCTTCCATCAAACCAATCGAACGAAAAAATGCCAGGGACCCTCTATTGTACTTACTCACTTTAAACTTCGGCTTACCAAACTTCCTTTGTAGTTCGGAAATCAACTGCCGGCCTATTCCCTTTCTTCTGTCTGAAATATCAATAAGAATTTCACAACCGATATTATCTGAATTCAAAACGCCTACAACTCCAACTCGTATTGAATTCTCAACTACCTCAAAATACACCATACCTCTATCAATCTTGACACTCCAATAGAACCACCTCAAATCCAATGGGTGCTTAAGAACGAAAGATTTGTAATCTTCGAATGATATAGGAATTAGATTAAGCAAGCCGAATCGACAGATATTTTATATGCTGCATTGCCTTGCGTTTTCACACTTAAATCATAATACTCTGCAAACACCTCTGTGAATACATTTTCAAGTTTATCCATTCCGCCGCTATCAACGTTCCAATTATTCAATAAGCCAATAAGAAAATTAGAAACCTCTGACATTTGATCTTTCGACAGCGTTCTTTCTTCATCCTGGTAAATCAAGCTAAAATCTTTTATAACGGGCTCATTAGATGTGTATTCGAATCTCAATTGAATATCGTCTGTTTCGACTTTTTGAAATTCACAACCAACTATCTCAGAAATCACCTTAATAATTGGATCACCAATCAAGTCTGAAAATTCATACAAATAGTCCCTGTAATAGTCGTGACCATAGGAACTGAAAATCCCAGTCAGAATAAGCTCCGCATTGTCCATCGAAAACTTAAATAGCATTTCTTCTGTCTCTAATCCATCTTCTAACAACGTATGAATAAACTCGTCATAGAACCATTCGGAAATACTTTCTACTAAATCGTCATTTAAATCCTCAGACCTTATATCGTGTCCTTTCCAACCAGGAGTGAAATGCATTTCGAAAGATTCATGAATAGCTAGGTAAGAAATAATATCATTGTACAGTTCTTGTTTCATTTCAAGATAGCATTCGGAGATTAATTAAAAATATAACCATTTGATCTGTATCTAGAATCGTAAGGTGTACTTTTTATGCCGTTTAAATAACCTTCACAATACTCGAAAACAAAGTGAAGTTTTATATCACCAGGTCCTCTTAGAATACTTTCACCCACAACTTCCCAATGACCAGAACTCCTTGCATACTCAATACTTTCTTCTTCCTCGTCATATTCATCATCACCTTCAAATTCCTCATCATCAGCGACATCATTTTCTTCACTCTTATTGTCAACCTCTTCTTCTGAATATATTTCATTATAATCTTCCTCATCCAAAGGAGATGCGTAGTTCTCTTTTTCAATATCGTTAATGTCGCCGCCAAGCAATTCAAAAAGCAGCATTGGCTTCTGGTCTGCTAATGGTTTGAATTTGAGAGAACCATTAATTATATCCTCGTTGATTAAGGATCTTCTGTCCTCAATCTCGTTAATGGCATTCAGCCCTGCAATGAGGCTGTCAAAAGATGATGGCTTGTCCATGATAGGTTCTAATAATGTGAACTCAATTGTATTCAAATATCCGTTTTACTAAAATAAAACAAAACATTTAAAAACACATGAATATAACGAAAATGGCAAATTGTCAATAAGGTTCTAATACAAATCAATTCAAAACTTTTGTCGATGTTGTACTACCTCATTTTAACTATACAAAAAGGAGAGCCTCTTTTTTAATATGAAATTCCCATGGAACTCTGTTTAAACTGGCAGTTCTGACAGAGTTTACCTTGACTGCTTTCAGTTTTACAGGTCATTTTGTAATTCTTTTAAGAATTTATTAAATATTCCTAAATGGAATAGTTAATTTACTTGGGTAATATTGCAATAAGGAATTTTCTATAAATCATGAAATCTAAAAAAAACAACAAAGCTAAGCAAACCGTCAACCAACTTTTGATATCAGCAAGAGAGGAAGCTGGATTTACTCAAAAGCAAGTTTCAGACCTGGGAATATTAAGTCAAAGTGAGTTATCAAAAATTGAAAATGGCAATAGGCAAATATCGTTTGATTTAGTCTTGAAACTTGCTGCTGCTTATGAAAAAGAAATTATGTATTTTATCCCAAAAGACAAATAAAAATGGGTAGTGTATTAAGATTTCCAAATGCTGTTTCTGATATCGGGAAATTCATAGAAACATTTCGTCATCTATTTTCTCATCTAGAAAACTTTAGTTCCTTTACTCATGACAACGCAACTACAGTATTAGTGAATAATGGACTTGCATCATCTTCGGGTGCTATTGGGCAGGAGGCACTGCGAAGATCAACAAGAGCAGATAGATCGCTTGACCCTTTGTATAACCAACATAAAATGTACTCAGAAGTATATAGAATGCTTGGGTGGTATCAACCTGGAACTCAAAGGACAAATTTTAATTTTACAGAAATATCTCCATATGTTTACGAAGGTTCTCAAACTATTCGAAATAGAATTTTTGAGGAATGCCTATTAGGTATCTCTTTTCCAAATCACTTAGTTGATAACAGAGGAGGGAACTGTATTAGGCCTTTTGCCTTTTTATTGAAATTAATGAATGAATGTGGCGGCAAAATGCTTAGAGATGAGATAATTCTTACTGTTTTAGCATTGGATAATGATGTCAAAAACAATTCTCTTCTAAACCAATACAGAAAAGTAATGAATTTCCGAGGGGATATTAAAAAACTTCAAAATGCCATACAACAGCTTGCGTCAGACAATTCAACACAAGTAAATACTCTTCAAAATTACACTCGATTCGTACTTGGTGCCATAACCTTCGCAGGTTATGCTGTATCAATCAGAGATAATGAGCTTTATGAAAAATCTCTGGTTACTTATCAATTAACTGAAAAAGGAACTGAACTGGCCAAAAGACTTAATAAATTGATTGATGTTCGCAATGCTGATTTACACCCTTTTAGTTTGGAAGATCGGGGAGCTTTTACGCTACTAATGCATTATACTTTTCTCGAACGCATCGGTTTACCGACAGAAAATCTAATCCACTCAATAAATATATTAGAAAGAAAATGCGAATCAATTTTTGACAACCTAAAAATTAAAGACAGGTATCAAATACTGTATTCTCCGATACAGCAATCTAGCAAGGAGGAGATTTACAAGGCGAACGAAATTGAAAAACAAATTTGAAATGAAAAGGATAAGGGAACTTAGAATAGATAATTCAACTGAAATTACCAATATATGGCATAAGCTAATTCCTGGATTTGAAGAAAAAAACTTACAGAACAGGGAGGAGTCAATTTCAAAAGTTTTATCATCATTAATGGTTTTTGATAAAACACTCTTTTATCCCTTAATTGGACAAATATTTTCAGAGATGGGTATGAATATAAATGTAACACGTGATGGAGATACAAATAATCGAGCTGATGCAATTATCATTGACACACAATATTCAATCCCTATAGAAATCAAATCGCCAACAGAAATCGATTATGTAAATATCAAATCAGTAAGACAAGCATTAGAAAATAAAATTGTATTATTATCAAGAAAATTTTATCCAACTACAAATGATTGCGCATCATTAGCAATCGCGATGTTTTATCCAGAAGAAAGAAGTGGTGTTAAAGAACTTGTTGAAGATTTTTATAAAGTATATAACTTGAAAGTTGGATATATCGATATGCATGACTTGCTATCATTACATTGGATGTGTTCATTCGAGAATTTCGTTATCGATATCGACTTATTTAAATCTCTTAAAGGAAGATTTACCTTAACATGAAAAGAATAAAAGAATACAAAACACCGAAGCTTGGATTTTTCAATAAAGAAATACCAAAGACTTCATTCAGATCTTTAGAGTCAAATTCTCACTGGGAATATTCAAACGGAGATATTGAAGCCTCTGGGTGCATTAATTGCATAGATTTACCATGCAGCGTTTATTCTGAAAAAGAATTGCTCTGTGGCTTTAGCGAAATGCCTTCAAGTAATCTTAAGAATGTATGCACAAGTGAAGCTATTCAGTTATCCAAGGAAGATTTAACCCCATATATTGACGAAGACAAGTGTGTTTCCTGTGGTTTGTGCGCTGCGAGATGTAAGTATTCGGCAATTTTTTACGAATCGAATTCCTTTAAAATACGCAAATCTGAATCGCCTAATATATCATACAAGGTGACTTATTCTGAATCGCAATACATTGCACGAGAAGCGGAGTTTTCTTACAACAAAGTGAAGCGAGTTAGTAATAAATTGAATCCCCAATTGATTCAATCATTTCATGATAAAACTAGTTATTATTTCAAAAAAAACAATGGCTCTGAAAATGAAATTGCTAGAAATCTGCTCTTATCTCTAGGGTTGGTAACGAAATCACGCGCAGTTGGAAATAATGATATGAGAACTGACTTATTTGGCAAAAATGATATTTTCTGTCTGTTATGTGAAGTAGATACAACTAGCATAGATCAATTAGATTTGACTAGGGCAATTTTGGATGACATTGCAATATTTAGTTCGAGATATGGTATTGACAAGTCCATGATTACACCAGTCATTATTATTGACAGATTTCCAAACAAGAGATCTGATTTCTATGAGGTTTTAAACGACATTGAAAAGGTCACTAATATTAAAGTTAGTGTATTGACTTTACACTTTATTTTTATCCTTAGCTTATTAGAAAAAAAATTAAGTCCTATTTATTTCAATGGGTTATTTAAGGTAAAAAAAGGTTCCGAAAGTATTGCGGACGATGCGATGTCAATTATACCTCAAATAAATCAAATTGACCCCTTTTTTGAAACCGATTTTTATTTTGCAATTAAATAGCGAATGGTTTCATTACATCCTTTAGTCTGCTGTTAGCTATCTCAATAAATTTTTGATTAATCTCAAATGCAATAAATCTCCTTTCATTCTTCAATGCGCTAACACATTCACTACCTGAGCCAGCGAAAGGGATAATTATCAGATCATTTGGATTGCTAAAATGGTTAATAATTCTATCGCAAATTGCTAAAGGTTTTTGAGTCGGATGATCAACCTTTTCATTCGAGAAACGCCTGCCTGCTAATACAGGAATATTCCATACGTCACCTGCTTGCTTACCTTCAGGGTGAGGCGTCCAACTTTTACCATTCTTTGTAATTTTGTGTTTCAGCCTTTCAGTTGATTTGTATGGTTCTCGAATTGTATGGTATGTGAAATTATTGGATTTTGAAAACCAAAGTAAGGGCTCATAGTGTGCCGCAAGCGTTCCTTTATAACCAGAAAAACCATTTTCATAGAACCATATAATTTGACGCCTATACAAAAGATTTCTTTCATACAAATGAGCTTGAATAAAACACATATAATGATGTATGCCGTATATGAAAATTGACCCTTCATCTGTAAGTTTTGGTATGCAGGCATCAATCCAATCTTTTGACCAATCAACCCAATCTTGTATATTTTTCCATTTATCACTTGAATTTCCAAAATCCTTATTTAGATTATAAGGCGGGTCCGCAATTATTAACGCGGCGCTTTTATCAGGAATTTGTTGAAGCATTTTTATGCAATCACCAAAATATATTTTGTTGACCTCCATATTAATTCTTTTGGAATATTAAAACATTTTGATGATGAACATTGGGTACGAAAGAATAAGGATATCCGTAAGGATAAATACTTTTAAACTTTTGATGAAGTATTTTGATACCCTTTAAGTTAAAATTACCCTTATTCTCAATAGCTTTAGCTAAATCAGAGTGAAATAAATAGTATTTCTCTTTTTTTCTGAAATCGCTTACGATAACTACCATGTATTTCTTTGATTTTAGTGGTTTGGAGCACTTGTCAAAAAAATTACTTAATTCTGTAATAAACTCATCATAATCTTTAATATTTCCGAAATCATTTACTTTGTCACTATATTTTACATCAAGGTTGTTTGGCAACCTGTTTTGTTTGATTTTATGATCAACTGTTTCGAGTATGTCCCAATACGGAGGACTAGTTATTATAAAGTCAATGCTATCCGGTTTTGCTTTACTTATTAACTTTCTACAATCTCCAGATACAATTTTTTGCTTGTCTTTAAATGGCATCTCGTCAGAAACTTCGATTTGGATTCTTTGCTTGCTGAGCTCAACATATTTCTCACTCAATTCAAAGCCGATTCCAGTTCGATTTTCAATTGCGCACGCCTTTAATGTTGAACTAACACCAGCAAAAGGATCTAAAACAACATCACCTTCCTTTGTAAAAAATCTCATTAATCGAGCTACATCCTGAAACGAAAATGGAGCAGGATGCAACTTTTCAATTTCTGCGTCTTTACTACCTGCACCTAGACCTTTTTGTGTAAAAACAGTAACTGTTTCGCTAAGCCATTCCTTGGATGTCAAATCATTTAAAGGATTCGAGAGTTCATAAACAGATTGCTCTGATTCAATAAATAATGCCCTTGCTCTGTCAATATCTCCTTTTGAGTTAAAAAGTGAAATATCATTCCATTGTGATAAAAATTTGTTTGGCACCCCATATTTTACACTATTCTCTTTTATTTCCGCCAACTTCTCTTTAGCTCTATTATTCAATACCAAATCTACGACAGGTTCGTAATCACGTTTGTTCTTTTTATAAAAGAAAATCTCTTTAGCACTGTTGATTTGAGATTTTTTAGAAGATTTTTTAATCAATTTATTCTCTTTTTGATCTTTTTTGCTCATATCCGTGATTTTTTTTCCATTTGGTTTTGTTGTTATTAAACCCTCACAAAACTAAGCAATAATTGTAAATATTCCAATAAGGAATAACTTGGGTTTTTGATTCATGTTGATTTGACTTAACAAACTTAAACATTCTTTAGACTCGCGTTTGTTATATCACCATCTATATTTTAGCTCCGTCTACAGTAATGTAAACTCCCTCTCCATAAACAACCTCACTTCCAGCATGGACTTCCAACGAAATCCTTTAAACTCACATTCCTCCTGGTAAACTATGCATAGATATTTCCGCTCATGCCAACCAGCAAAGAAATTTTTCTCCCAGGCTGTTAAAGGCTGCTTGTTTTTATCGCGAAGGGTAAATTCAACTTTTCTGTTTGAGCATTAAGAGTTCTAATTTGTGGGTTCTGCTGAAAATTTGTTTTGAATTTTAATTCCTCATGTGCCAGATTATGCGCATCTTCAGTAAATAACACACCTTCATTATTTTGGCTTTCATACCATTGCAGAGCTTCCCTCAGCAATGAATACGTGTAGAAGCCACCTAATTCTGTATCACCACTATTTTCACCCACTGAACAGGCATAAGCGATTGCAATACCAGTTGCACTTTCAGAAATTATTTGCATGTACCTATCTCTCGTGTTTGGATGGTCTAATAGCGATTTAAAGGATAAATACTCGGGACCTGAAAAACTTGAATACTCTTCATCTGTGAATTTTCTACAAGAATCAATGATTATTAGCGCTTTCGGTGATTGAATTATTTTAATGAGTTGAGAAATAGAAATTGTTTCGGTGTCGTTTATTGCAATATTCGTTTCGTTTAAGTCTTGCTGACCATGGCCAGAGAAATACACCAATAAAAAATCGGTTTCCGTGCTTTGGAATAATTCAATAAAATTTTCGGACGGACATTTATATAAACCCGCAATTTCTTCATCTTCCCAAGAACCTCCAATAGGAGCTTTGAGGAAGCTTACAAAGTGATGTAAATCTGTATCTACACCTTTTAAGTAATTTGCAGAATTCTTCGGTCCCGGAGAACCTATCATTATTGCTTTTCTGGTCATAATTTAATTGACTTATAATCCAAACTCCCTCTTCATAAACAACCGCACCTTCTGCAACGGCTTCCACCGATACCATTTAAACTCGCACTCCTCAAGATAAACCGTGCATAAATACTTCAGCTCATGCCAACGCAGTTTAAGCTTGTGTTTTTCAAACCGAATCTCTGAGGCCTTTTCATAATATTGACTCTGCGTGGCTTCAATAAAAGCTTCGTCTAAGCGCTTCAATTCCGATCGAATGAATGCAAGTTCTTCAGATACAAGTTTTAAGTCCATGGTTATTTCAATTTAAAAATCATTGCCATCGTCATCGTCTTCATCTCCGAACTCCGCAAGCTGATCATCGGTGAAACCAAAAGTTAAGAGCCAACGCTTATCGCTGGTTCGAGAATATAGTTGACCTATTCCATCGCCGAACTTCCCTCCTTCACTGCGGTGACAGCTCGGACACATCAAAGCGAATTCATACGAGTCGCCGCGCTTGCCATCGATCATATGTCTTCCGGAAATCTTCTTTCCGCAGAGGTCGCAGTTGCATTGGTCTTCGTGCCAATAACAGTCGACACTGTCTGCCATGCTCCAATTTTCTTTTTTCATAAGGCGCTGCTCAATGGCGCCAACGGGTTGTTTGTTTGTCATATCAAATCTTGTTTTTCTTAGGTCTGCCAGGAGTGCGTTTCTTCACATACTCCAAAATATCACCTTCTCTAATTTTAACTGTCTTTTTATATGGCTCGCATAACTGTAGTGTATAATGTGGTTCATCTACCATCGAAACCATGTTATTGATCTTGTAGTTTTTTTCACTGACTTCCACCGACTCCACTCGGTATAAATAATTTTTTCGATATTCAGAATTCGTATAGACTGGCTCTGCACCTTGCGCGTCTTCATGAAACACACTTCGGTTATAAGGGTTGATATCGAAATCTTCATTTCTCTTCGGCTCAACCACAATAGGCGCAGGCTGAGGAAAATACTTCCAACGAGCTTCTTCGAAATGCCAATAAATGCAATTGCTGTTGTAGTAATATGGCTTCACCAATTGCGAAAGCATGGTGCGCATCATCTCTACCCCTATTCCCGTTTTGAAGCGAATGCCATACAAGAACTTTAATTCAGCAAGCTCCACACTCTTAACATGCATCTTGTATTCGGGCTTCCAACTTAAAAAATGTTCGTCGTACAAGACCCTTGCCTGATGCAACTGAATACCCATGGCCTCAATGTCTTTCCAATACACCAATCCTCCCGGCATATCTTCGTAACAATGCCTCAACGGTTCATTTTTATTCATTCCAACCACATTCAATGCGGTCTTCAATTCAGTGCGGATGCTAGTTATACTTGCACCATACCCAGACGCAAAATTGAAGGTCTTAGCACCTATTGTATTTGCGAAATTCGAAAGCTGATTCACGTCGCTTCCGCTATTTACGGTGAATTGCGCCAGTATTACATTTATCTGTTTGAAGTACTTCAACTCATCATTCGTCAAGACTTGACCAATAGATTTGCCGCAGGTATCTCCACCATCGGTCAATACAAAAATGGTCTTCTCTGCAGCTCCACTTGCTAGGGTCGTTACCAGAGCGTCTTTCATGGTATTGAATAGCGGAGTATTCTTTGTGGCATAAATACCTCGAATAAATCGAAGACACTCTATTCTATTCGTTCCAAATTTGTGGTATTCCGAGTCTCCTTCGCAATCATTTCGGAGAAGACGTACAGCAACTTCCGTGCTGCTGTCGATAAGTGGAAAGATGTCATCTTCAAACAAATTCTTCGCTACTTCAATCCGAGTTGAACCGGCCAAAGGTGTGTCCATACTTCCACTGTCGTCAAATACAATTTCAAAATAAGCGTGTGCCATAGGTAAATGATTTATTTACGTCGAAAGTATTGGGTTGTGGGAAGCGAAATTGAATTGTTGAAAACTTTGAACTTCGTGATGACCGCAAGGCGGATGACCAACGAAGTTGGATAACACAGCGCGTTGTGAAAAAATCGACGTTTTGTGACTAACTGAATAGTCTATTTCTGAAATAGCATGATTACCAGAAATACAACAAACAGAAATGCGGGAATCAAAAAATAAAGCGGTTTAATCTTCCAGCTTGATGTGTCGTTAATGAATCCGTGTTTCCAGATATTGTAGAATCCGAGAGCTAATCCGAAAATTGGCATGAACTGAGGTCCGCCAACCAACACTTGAGGCACGTAAAGAATGATCAGTAGAATACCCAAAGCAAAGGTTAACTTATTTGATTTTTTCATGTACAATGTTTTTACAACTTACTCGCTTCTAGCAAATTCACAAATAAAAATGTCTGGAAAAATAAAACAGGCGTCTAACTAACTTGAATAATTTCAATTTTAAAAAATGAATGAGTACCTATATGGTATCAAACAATTCGAATATACTAGGACAATAAGAAATAAATAATCTGCCCCGATTTCAGAGAGTTTTTAAACTAAGGTGTCTAATTCGCCATCATTATTCGTATCAACAGCAATATTATCAATAGTCCCATCACCATTCGTATCCATAGCTACACTGTCAACAATACCATCTGCATTCGTATCCATGACAACACTGTCTATAAATCCGTCTCCATCAGTATCCATAGCCACGCTATCAATTAAGCCATCGCCATCGGTATCCATAGCCACACTATCAATTAAGCCATCGCCATCGGTATCCATAGCAATACTATCTACAATTCCATCTCCGTCTGAATCAATGGCTGTCCCATCCATAATACCATCTCCATCTAGATCCACCAAATCGCCATCAGATAAAGCCTCTGCAATCTCAACTCCAAAAAGTGAGAAAGCCCATTTAAATAAGTTTTTAACCATTTTTACATCATTTAATAAGAACCTACTCTGTTGGCTTTTCGGAATTCGCCCTGTTTTTTTTTGTGGTTTCTTGACTCCACATTACATGTAAATTTATTAAATCAAAAAACAATTTCCAAATAAATCTTTTCAAATAAATTTCAAAGAATTCTTGATAAAATCAGATTTAATAGAATTTAGATTTTCGCTTTTGTAGTCTGTAATGAAATCCACATTACTCCATAAATCGCCCAACCTTTCACCCGACTTCCAGTCAATTTCTCTTGCCCATTTTATACAAGTTAAAATATCTCTTGAGAAAAACTCTTGATTTTTCATGAAATACAAAATTCCATTTACTTAATATTAATGCGTTTGTAAAAAATCAACAGTTCGATTGCACTCCAATCCTCCGAAATACTTATTCAAAACTTCAGAAAAAACAACAGCTTCCGATTGTATTTCGTTAAACAACGTCATGCAGGATTTCATTTTTATATGATCTGGTGAAGCCAAAACCTCTAATGCTGTTCTGTTCTCTAACTCTAAAAATGCTTGAGCAATTTCAATTAGTCTTTGTCCTAAAATGGGGTGTTCAAAGTAAGCACGGGCTTCTTCACTACTTTTATTTGCATATTTACGTGATCTTGCGCTTCTGCCTAATCCCTTGCATTGAGGAAAAACATACCACATCCAGTGCCCTTCTTTTTCACCGCTTTTTATTTCCATTAAAGCCTGTGAAAAATGTAGATCTTGCTTTTCAATAAAACGGTTCAAATCAAATGTAACTTCCATTCCCTAACCTGTTAAAATTTTGCTCAACAATCTGTTGACTTATAATACTTGGCCACAATTTCTTGCAGTCCATTTTCAAAGCACTTATTATTGTTGAGAAACTCCCAAAATCCATTTTGTAATTTCAATTCAAACAATACCATAGCTCCAACCTTATTGTATTCAAATTTGAAGTTAACACTAGGAGAATCGAAACGCGATACGTAAAACAAACATCGAACATTGCAAATATCTTCTTTGCAATTTTCCACCAAAGAGTAATCAATCCATGTTTCGCAATCCTCGCGATAAGCCTTGGGTCTTCCAATTAAAAATAAAATCTGGTCGTAATCGCGACTCAGCGCGTTTAAATCTAATCTAATATCTTCATCATAGCCGGGGTGGTGTAAAAAGCAAACGTGACCAAAATCGCCATCAATTGTGTTTTGAGAATTTTTCGGATTGTTGTAAAACAAAAGGCTGTTTTCGTCTGGAAGATAACTATCTTTTAAACATAGGACATAAATGTCCATTCCTTTGTATTCCCCATTAAAGCAACAATCTGGCAATTTCGGCTCAAAATCAAGATCATTGCTCCAATCAAATTGAATCGATTTAACTTTATTACTTCTGAATGCCTTTAATAATTGCTCATTCATAAACTCTTATTGTATACCTTCTAAATTACACTTCTAATAAACTCAAGACATCTTCTAATTACGAAAACAAATCAGATTCAATAAAATAGATGAGACTGAAGAAATAAGCTACTTCAAGAATCAAATGCCCCCAAAATGCATCTTTGCGAAATATTTCCGAATTGTATCCAAAAAACTGATCAATCGCGTTGGCGTTGTGAAGTATTGCAACCAGATTCAGTAAGATTAACAACATAATTAACACCATGGTAATAACAGATATTACATTCATTAATTTATCGTTGTAACTTGAATATGACATTCTTTCAATGCCCAGATTAACACTAAAAAAACAACTAAAGGTGAACCCAATTAATACCAAGTAAATCCAAAAATAAGAATCGACGGTATACATAGAATAAGCTGTTAATCCGCCAACAGCTATTACTCCTAATATTTGAAAAATCCCAAGAAAAGAGATTACAACTCCTTTTGCACTAATTTTTTGTTTCATATGATTTACATTTATTTCAAACTTTTTACGCTATATCCTTCGGCTCAGTTAAAACTTACAATAACTATTGATTATTGTGCTTTTGGATTTAATCCCATAGTCTCAAATATAACAAATACTACCATCAGACGAATATTTATTTAAACATCTCCATGGCGAGTTTCGAATTCTCCAGGAAAACCGATTTAACAACGGAAAGATCTTCTTTCATGTATGCATTGAGCGAGTCAACAGTATCCCACAGCCTAATTAATTCCGCACCGTTTTGTTTATTCATTTGATTTGCCCATTTCAAACACGTTGGAATATCTCTTGAAAATTCAGAGCCATCAAGCATGAAGTGTAAAATACCGTATGACCTTGTGATTTGCTTTAGTTGCATTATTCGCAGAGGCTTGCTTAAAGATAAGGTTGCTGCAAGCATATGAGGTTTGTAATGAAAGTAATGACCCCGCATGGTTTCTAAATTCGCCAACACTGGATCAAAAACAACTTCAGGTCCGGCTATATGAAGAGACCTAGTATGCAAAAGAAGTCGGTATGTTGAACTCAAGTGTAAATCTTCACTACTCAGACAAACGATTTCAATTGGCCTATTGATAAAAGCCAAATGAGTATTGATTGTCTGAATTAACTCCAGAACAGAAGTCTCTGAAATTATTACAAAATCAACATCGGAATTCGGATGTAAAATATCAGTTTCCAAAAAACTACCTCGCAAATAAATAGAGGTATTCTTTGGAATATCCAATTGCTTTATGGCCGATACGACCTGATTCGAATTTTGAGAGGGAACAATATCAAATGGTAAAAAAGCTCCCTTTTGAATTTTCCAAATTCGGCAATCATTCATTTAAAGCTCATAAAATCGTCAGAACTCTATTTTCTTCATCCCAAGATAATTTATTCTCAGGCATCCACTTTACTATTTCTTGGTTGTATTCATCGAACATTGAAATATAACTCGCCGCTTGACTAAGTCTTGGGAATTTTCCATGAAAAGTACCTTGCTGAACGGATAGACATGGACCACTGGATTTTAGTTCATAGACCATGTAATTACTATACTCATCTACCAGTCGACCTTCATAATGAGTAACTTTCAATGTCTTTAGAAAGTATCTATTAATTGAGGCATCTAGTGTATTTCCACCAGCCTTGTCATCTTGAAAACCAATCTCTGAATGTTCGATAATCAATGGTCCAGTAGCCTCAAATCTTTCTTCTGTATCTACAAAAACGATTTTGTAAGGTTTGTTATTTTTCATGTTCTATAATAAAATATTGAGGCAAAAATAAATATATCAACAACTGTATCTATGAAAGATAAATTTACATTAATTCGTCAAATCTGCTCTGATTTATAATAAAAAATCACGGGCAAATTAGATTTGCAATATTTATCGCCTCCTGCTCGAGTGGTCCATTCGGGTAACCCAAGGTTATACATTCTTGAACGTATTGCTGCAAAAAAGAATACACCCCACCCAACCTCTCGTATTGCATGGTATGAGTAAGTTCATGAACAATTAGTTTAGCATCATTTTTATGAGCTTTTTGAACATATATTCCGTATCTAAAGGCTATTCCTATGGTTCCCATTCCAATAAAGCCTATCCGTACAATTGCTTCTCTCAATATCTCATTGGCAGGTAAAGGAATTTCTTCCACAGCCAAAATTCTAACTTTTTCTATTCTCTCTATTCTCAAAAGCCCCGAATCTTTAAGGATATTTTTATCCAAAGGATGACCGTTCTCTAGGATGAACTTTTCTTGCTCTTCAACCCACAAAGATGCCAATGGCAGCAAGTAATTTAATTCAGTTTCTTTAAACATATTTCAGAATTTTAAAATATCACTTCAAAAATTGCCAATACTATAAATTGCTAAATGATATTACACCATTGTGAACAAGATTGTAACGTTTAATTTCAATCCCAGGTCCCCAAGAATCGATAATTCTATCGCCCAGCACCCATGATTGGCCGTCAAATAAAAAGCATAGATAGTCGCGGTTGAAGCGATTGAAAATACTTAACCTATCATGCTCTAGAGCTTCATATCCACATACAATCTCCTTTTCTGAATTTAAAAAATCCAATACACTTTGGTTAGACAAAAGATTTGATAATTTAGAGGAAGGTGCGCTCAAAGTGGGGTCTACAAGTTGGAAGCCTTTTGAAATCCAAATATCTTTGAACCTTTCAATATTGAAAAAAAAATAAGATTGCTCAATATTTGTTGTGATGTTATTTTCTGAGTTTACAATGAAATTCATATCCAATATTTCCCAAAATATTTATTTTAAATCATACGCTGTTAAAAAACCTTTGCAAAAACAATCTTTTTCCTTTTCGCCATTTAACACATAACCATATTCACGAAAAGCCCAATCGCAATCACGCTTGCTATCACTTGCAATTTTTGCTATTCTACCAAAATCGAAACCGAAGTTCCATTGAGGACCACAGGTCTTCATGTCAAATTCTTTTTTCATTACTCTTTCTTCCCTTGAAATTGCTTCTTTATTCTCAGAATCACCACAAGAGGTTAATAAAATCGCCACTAGTATAATCACTAAATTTTTCATATTGATTGTTTTTTTTTATATACACTATTTTGACAAGGCCTTATTTCTTTTTTATTTTAATCTTTTGTAAAAATAATGTATATCATTATTAGTAATTGGTTAAAATCTAACTTCAATCAACCCCTCATTTGCGCCCAATTTAATAAGCTTCGAATCGATACCGTTGGACACAACAATTGTTTTTCCTAGGTATATATTTCTATCTAACTCTAAAGGTGTAACCCCAATCTTCTGAAACGTCGATGTGAGAACATTGGCAGTTGCTCCAGGAGTGAGAATTGTATATCGAGTAAAATCCCTTCCAACTGAATGGGTTATTAAAACAGGTGGTGTTTCTTCGCCTTCACTTCTAACGGTTGAACTTGAAGCTGACGGCTCAAATAATTTAGGCTTGGGAGCCTTTTCCTCAGGATTGTTGCACAACCATTTTAATGTTTCAATATAATGGTTCAAAGCTGTAATCCTGTAACCGCGAAGTCTATTAAATAATGCTGATTGATTAGGACTTTGAAAATCCTGTGCCGTAAATAAAAAATTATCTAATGTATTGAAGCCCCCTTGCATGACCTGACGCCACAAGGTTTTGTCATGTTTAATTGCCTCTATTGCAGTTATGATAACCCAAAAAGAAAACCTATCCATTTCTGAATTATAATTATTCAATGTTCTACTCGGTGGCTGAAACTCACTCCGTCCATTTTCTAATGACCTTTTACCGGCGAGATTTGGAACAAACATCCCGTCATAATCGATAAGTTTAACTGTGAAATCTTGAGCATTACCGGTAATTATTATATTTCCACATTGAATATCTCCATGACCTATTCTATTTCTTTCAAGACTTTCTGCAACAGCTATCAACTTGCCTTGCAACTGAGAGAGAACGCTGTTGTCATCTATATTAGTTGACACAAACTGATTGATAAGCACTCCATCAATCCACTCCATTTTTATAACTGGGAAAGATTTCCCATTTACATAAATTCCTTCTTCAATAAATTCGCAATCGATAAGCCACGATTCATTTCGGCCACTCAGATACTCACAAATAGATTTACTCCGAGATAAGGTTTCTTCTTCGGCAGATAAAAAGCAACGAAGAGCATGTGTCTTGCCATTGAGCACACCCTTAAAAACCGCGGCATAAGCTCCCGAACCAAACAAAAAAACTTTTATGGGTGATGTTCTTGAAGGAATAATATCTATTTCCCTGAATGCCCTAAAAGCTCTCCCCCCATAAGCTTTAATAACTTGATTGTACTCGCCAACAGTTGGATAATTCATAACATTTTAGGCTACTCTTGAACTTTATCAGCTTCGTTTGAATTTGTCTCTCTTGTGCTTAAATTAAACATGTCAGAAATCCATTCAGGGAAATTTCTATCAATGACCTGATTCGTTTTTTCATTTTTGCCTTTCTGAATTTCGAAGACAAGATATACTGTCAGTCCAATGTTGAATAGTATTAAGATCAACAAGGATAATGTTAGCATGGATTGTCGGCTTTGCTTTTTTTTCACCATGTGAAAATCTTGCGCCACTCCTTTAAACTGATTTAATATTTCATTCATAGGTAATTCATTTTCATCTTTTCCGGGGTTTGGGACAAACTCATATTCCTTTTCTTTTGGAAACGAAAAGTCCTCAGAAGGTTGAATCTTTTTAATTGCTGCAATATCTCCCTGCTCAATGATAATCGCCGAAATGTCATCTTCTTCCAAAGCATTGCCTTCCCAATGCTTTAAACAAAAATCATGAAGTTCATTAAAATTTTCAATGGCCAAAAGTTCGGCAATGAGCTCAGGCCTTTTTAATAACAATCGACTCAACGCATCAGTAGCCAAGATTAGGGTATCTTCAGGAGCATAGGATAATGTGTTGTATTCAAAAAAGGAATCGTCAACTTCATTCCGCATCAATTGTTCAGTATTCAAAAACTTATTATTGTTGTCGAGACTATTTACATCTGAATAAGGAAAATAAATAGTTTCACCTTTTGATTTCAACAAGAATAAATTCGAGTCGCCACAAGATATTACTTCAAGTGTATTCGATTCTTTGAATTGCAGACCTACAAAGGTTGATGTGCCACCTTTTCCTTGTTTCGATCTTTCTAATGAAGCCTTAGCTGGATTGGGGCTAAACTGATGATCCTGATTTTTAAAAACATCTGCCTGACTTTGAAAAAACGGAACAAGCGATTTAGCATCGAAAGACGGATTCGCAACAAATCCATTCGAGACTATTTCTGCCCAAGCTTCAGAATTAAAACTTTGTGTTGTTCCATCTGCAAGAGCCAAACATCTGCTTTCGGAATTCACCGCCCACTTATCTTGTATAAACTTAAATTGGTATGACGATCTTTTATGAAGTTGTAGAACTTTCATATCGATTTACATTGGTGTACCAATATTGAGGAAGTTTATAAGGTCACTAGCGTTACCATTAAACACATATCCCTTCGCATTTTCACCAATATTGTATCCCTTTTGCTTTGCAATTCGAATCATATTTTCATTGAGAGGTGATGAGATTTCAAAAAGAAGTTTATCAAATCTCTCTCTCGAGTTCACCTCTGATGGGAATAATAATTTATCACCAGACCTGGTCGAAATGTGAATATTCAAAACAATTACAGAACCATAATTCGTGCGTAAGTTTTTCAACTGGTCTACCTGATTTTTTAATAAATAAAAGTTACTTCCAGCATCTGTAGCCTCGCCATCTGTTATATTAATAATTATGGGAGGGTGACACTCTCGGTGGTTACCCCAGTTAATCCAATCGCTGCATAGCCTTTGCGCATTCTCAAATGCTTTTGTCATGGGGGTTCCTCCAGACGCATAGGGCCTAACCCAAATAGGTTTGTCATTCTCTTGACCCAAGGGATATTCAAAAATATTTTTTATTGAGACAACCCATTTTCCTGAAAGCTGCCCTTCCCAAGCTGGTTGAATAACATTTTCATTTTTTCCGTATCCTAAGATCGCAACTTCGAATCTGTTTTTAAGTTCTCCAGCGCTGCCAATACAATGCAACCCAACTTCATACAAAATATCGTTAATTGCATTGGCTACTTCAACGGCTTTCGTATGGGCTGCGTTACCAAAATCCTCATTCATTGAACCGCTTTGATCAATTAAATAAACCAACAGACAAGGATTCGTACTTGAGATTGTTAAATTCCTAATATCGGACATTCTTAATCAGTATTATTTATATAAATCTCCTTCTTTGTAACCGTCTGAGCTCTTTGAATCTCCTGTTGGTGGATAACCAGTAAACCCACTGTTGTCAACACTGTTGTGACCTCCATTGTAACCACCACCATAACCTCCATTAAAGTCATCTGCCGCAGAGGATCCTTTGCCCGCTTGATATTTCTGTCCGCCAATAACTTGAATTCCCTTTGGGTTATCTCCATATTCATTTGTACCTGGCTCGCCATCTTGAAAAATCAACCAAAATCCAAAAAATGGAATAAGCTGCCACCACCCGTTTTTCCCTAAGTCATGGCAGCGCTTTGCACCTTGCGCATAGAGAAACCAAAGGGTTGGTATCAAGAAAATATAGAAAACACCATCAGAAGATGATTCTGCGGAGATAAAAACGCCAATAACTCTGGCGACTATAAATATGATAAAACTCAAACCGTATTCAGTTCTTCGAATTCGACCGTCGTAGGAAAATGGGTTTTTAAACATGGGTAAATAAAATTTTGATTATTAATAGCTGAAAATAATGTTGAATTTTACTTCTCAATCCTGTTTTTCAGCTTCATTCGAGTGAAGCCCTATAGCAACTAAACCTAGAAAAACAGTTAAGACGACTTTCAACCATGTCGTTTCTAACAAGAACAATATTATTATTTTCGCCCCTGAATCTGCCATTTGTCGCTCTCTTTCCAGATCGATTGGTGCAAACCAAAGAATATAAATTAATCCAAGAATAACTAAAGTGTAGATATATTTCATACCACTAATTTATGTACTCTTTCATAATGTTCAATGGCTTCTCTCGAGAAAACCCAAATGAAAACTTCAAGTTGGAACCATCAGACAATGTGAAAATAACAAAAAATTGACATCGTATGCTTTTGACTCACCTTCCCTCAGCGAGATTCCCATTGTAACATTACTCATAAAAATTCTAGATTAAAAAAAAACATAATCAAATATATGATATCTCATTATTAAAAAAAAATCTCAGAAAAGTTTATCTTCACACTATGCTAAAGAAATTAATTCAAACATTAAAATCATCATCCTTCATTGCTGAATGTCCGCATTGCAGTGAAGAGCTCGAGTTGAAAGAGACCGAGATCTTTCAAGACGCTGAATTCTCGCCGTTGGCGTTGGAATGGTATGAGCAGCAACTGGAATCCATTCGAGAGAAAAAGGCGGAATTGAAAGTGCTCAAAGAAAAGGGCGCTTCGAAATCGGAGAAAGGTGCGAAGGCCGTGAATGTGGGATTCATTCTGGAACGACTAACTCCTACGCTGCCTTCATTTAAATTCAATCGAAACGATTGCCGCTCTTTGTTCGATCCGATAGACTATGTGATCTTCGAAGGACTTTCGCAGAAAGGAAAAGTAGACAAGATATTCTTCGTGGATGTGAAGACCGGGAATGCCCGTCTTTCGAAAAAACAAAAGGCCATTAAAGAAGCCGTAGAATCTTACCAACTAAAATTCAAGACCTATGGCCAGTAATCCGATTGTAGATTTCTTTCAACAGCTGCGCCGACTCTTCGGATACTGTCCGTGTTGCGACACCGTCTTCCGCCTGAGCGATTGCAAAATTTATCATCAGACCAAGCCGGAAGCCGATTGGAAAGACGAGCTCGACAAGCAACTCGAGAAGCTCGACCGAATGGAAGAAAAGATTATGGAGAAGATTGAAGCCGCGCGTGAAGTGGCTCGCGAATCGGGAAGAAAAGACGCGAAGAAACTCATCAAGAAAATAGATCCGATCTTCTCGCCTCTTCGTCTGGACGCAAACGACGCGAAGGTCCTCTTCCACCCTGTCGACTTCCTGGTCTTCAACGGTATGCACAACGACTACATCAAGAACTTGATCTTCCTCGATCAATTCACCACCACTCCATCTCAACTGCAAATGCAGAACAGCGTCATCAAATGCATTGAAGACAGACAATATGAGTGGTTGACGATGACTGTTGGTGAGGATGGGGAGATTAGGTAGAACGGAGTTATTGGAAAATCGAAGATTTTATTCCTACTTCGTAATTCCTACTTTGTAATGGGAACTGCGTTGTTGGAACTGCGTTGCTAAATCTTCCCCTCTCTTAACATTTCTTACCTTTTATTAGTAATTGGAACTGCGTTATTCCTACTTCGTAATTGGAAAACCAGTGGTTTTATTCCTCCCGATAGCTATCGGGATTCATAATTCCTACTTCGTAATTGGAACTAAGCATCTACTAACTCAAAGGGTGATTTCTTTCTTCCTCAAAATCTGTATCTTCCAATAGTTAATCAAAATACTAATTCCCATTGCTAAACATAATCCACTGTCTGCAGGCCCCATTATTAAATCGCAATTCCCATTTTCTGAAAGAAAGGCGTTCAGGAAAAGCCAACTTACACCCAATAATAAAGCTAACACAAAACATTTCCATTCCGATTTAACAACTTGAAACTTAAATATTCTTTTTATCACAAAAACAAATATGTCAACCAAATAAACCGTAAATTCTAGGAGAAGAAAAAGAGCACTAATTGCAAGGATATTCGAAATTAAATTTGAACTATATCCTTCCGATTCGCAAACATCAATAAAAAGCGCTAAAGGGATACATAATAATATGGATATCCAAAAGAATGACTTGAAAATAAAATTTTTCATCTCAAATGTAATTTTTGAAATCGTTGTAAGGTAAATATAAAGCGATTTTCTAAAAGATAATTTCATTATAAAATGAAGGAATGAGCTATGATGAGAACTCGCTGATATAAAGTGCTTATAAAAGCGGAACTATTCATCGCGAACATTGTTTATTACTTGATTCGTAACTTTACCCACAACAATTTCCCCATGCAAAAATCTATTCCAGCTTCAGTCTTTTCTTTCTTGGAAGAGCTCAAAGAAAACAACAACCGCGAGTGGTTCAATGAGAATAAAGAGCGATACCAAGAGCAACACGGTTGGGTGGTGCAATTTGCAGATGAGCTGCTGATCAATATGAAGCAAGTTGACAACATTGAAACGGCTAGCGGAAAGAAATCGATTTTCAGAATTTACAAAGATGTTCGTTTTTCAAAAGACAAGTCGCCGTATAAAACCAATATTGGTGGGGCGTTCACCCGTGCGACGAAAGAATTGCGCGGAGGATATTACTTCCACATTGAACCCGGAAATTGTTTTTTAGGCGGAGGATTTTGGGGACCATCTCCGGAAGATTTGAAACATATTAGACTTCAGATTGCCGGAGATCCTGAACCTTTGAGAGACATTCTTTCATCGAAAGAATTTATTTCAACCTTCGGCAAACTGGAGGGCGAACAACTGAAGACCGCACCAAAAGGATTCGACAAAGACCATCCAGCTATTGACCTCATCAATTACAAACAGTTTCTACTCGTTAAAAAATTCACCGACAAACAAGCGCAATCCGAAAAATACCTCGAAAACGTGTTCGCTACATTCCAAGCCATGCGTCCGTTCTTCGATTACATGAGTGAGATTCTTACGACGGATTTAAACGGAGAACCGAGATGAACTTCGTTGTGGGAACTGCGTTGTTAGAACTACGTTGTTGGAACTGCGTTGATAATTAAACGTCGAAGACCCTCGCAACGAAGTTGCCCTCGTCGAAGACCCTCGCGAAGCCTTCGTTGCTCCGCAACATTAAAAGATCCCAACCACCTCCCCCTTCCTCCCATTCCACTGAAAGTCTTGTCCCACTTGCTTTCCAAGTAATGCGGCGCCAATGGGAGAGGCAGCACTTATTATGAAACAATCTCCTGATGGTGTGGTGAGTTTTCCGAAAGAGGTTATAATATAAAACCAGCCTTCATTGGTTTCAACCAAAGAGCCACTTCGAACGTGATTGTTTGATTCTAGTTTAGACGGATTGAATCGCTCCAACTCTTCGCATTTGCGATTGTGCTCTTGCATCTGCTTTCCCATCTTCTCCAATTCCAAATGCACCTGCGCCGCCGCAGTCTCGTGCTTATCTCCAGCAGAACTCTTCCCCTCTTGCTTGTTCGATTCCATGAGTTCATTCCATGCCAATTGCATCTCAGCTCCTCGCTCCTGAATCACCTTCACCAACGCTTCGTAAACTTCTATCTTATTCATTTCTTTAGTCCAAACGTTCATAAATAGCAAAAATATCAGAGACATTCTTCTCTAGAATATTCGTGCTTCTCACAAATGTAATAGCTTTGGCAAAATTGAACTTAAACATCGTAACTATGTCACACGTATTAGCCATACTAACCATTCACACAGACAACCTTCCTGAAAACTTTCAGGACATCATTAAACACGAAAGAGAAGTCATTGCTGCTTGGAAAGCAGAGGGGTTTTTAGAACAACTGTTCCTTCGTCCAACAAGAAACGGAGCTATTTTAATCTTCAAGAATCTAACGGAAGAAGAAGTCAACGAAAAGATGAAAACGCTGCCGCTTTATCCTTTGATGAAGAGCTTAGAGGTGCTTCCTTTAATTGCGGACACCGCAATTTAAAAGGTAAGAGAAGATAAGAGAAGGTAAGAGAGGGGAAGACTTAATTGGTAAGAAAAGGTAAGACTTAATTGGTAAGAGAAATTAAGAAGAGGTAAGAGAAGGGAAGATTAAATACAGGTTAAGAGAGGGTAAGAAAAGGTAAGAGAGGGGAAGAGATGGTAAGATTTTGATTTGTTATTTTGCATTGAATTGCTATTTTGATAAGGGGTGTGAGAGATTTGCAACGAACTTATGGCATAAGGATTTGTTGAGCTTTGGGATTTTGAGGTTGAGTTTTGCCAGAAAAAAATATGGCTTATATCAACGAGGTTGCAACTGAATTTGCAATTGGAATTCTAAAATTGGCAAATGATCTTTATGAAAAGAAAGAATTCATTTTATCGAAGCAAATCGCTCGTAGTGGAAATTCCATTGGTGCAAACCTCGCAGAATCACAAGGAGCAATTTCTCAAAAAGATTTCTTGAACAAACAGTACATCTCATTCAAAGAATGCAAAGAAACTTTGTATTGGCTTCATTTAATAAAAGAAATGAAATACGTTTCAGAGGATAAAATAGTATCACTTGAAAAGCAATGCAGACATCTTCACTTCATGCTTAACAAATCCATCCTCACAATCAAATCCAAACTCGAATAAACGAAATCTTCCCCTCTCTTAACTTCTCTTAACTTGCATTTCATCTTCCCCTCTCTTAACTTCTCTTAACTTCTCTTAACTTGCATTTCATCTTCCCCTCTCTTAACCTATCTCCTAACCATCTTCGGACTGGCATTCAACATCTTCTTCACTTGCTTGATGTCATTTTTCAAATATCCTTTTGAATCCAAGGATTCTGCCTTTTTCAAATGCATAGTCGCAGTCATCTTATCGTTCTTGTTTCCAGATAAAACAGCAAGGTTTAAATAGACTGCTGCTTTGTCAACGTCTTTCTTCAAACCAAGACGTAACGCTTCTTTAAACAAACGCTCGCTTTCAGAGAACTTGTTGGTTTGAACATCCATAGATCCTTTGATGAAGAAATAGTATCCGCGTTGATTCTTCCACAACTGATTCACCTTAATGCGATCTAACCACTTGCGGGCTTTTTCAATTTTCTGAACTTGCATGTAGTAAAATACTAAAATCATACGGACACTGCGCGTGCACATGAAAACCAATATGGCCGATGGAATGATCATGGCAATTCCTCTTCCCCAATAACCGTCACTAAACAAAAGAACAGTCATAAAGACGCTCGATAGCGCAAACAAAAATTTTATAGCATGATTCATAATTCTAAGTTTGAAATGCAAATGTACGAAACACATTGAAGTATATTCGCACAGCTGATTTTTATTCGAAAACCATGAAAATGAAACAACTTTTTTTAGCTGCTTTCGCTGCCACGGCAGCAATGACATCTTGGGCTCAGCCCGGTAACGATTCAATCAAAGTCATCGAAGGCATTCAACCCCCTAGACCTTATGTTATTCCCCGAGACTACATAAACCTTCCTTCCATAGAAACCTACGTTCTTGTTGGGACAAGCATTCAAGAGAAACGTTTGAACGGAAACTACGGACGCGATGTTCAAGTGATTACCAAGAAAGACATTCAGTCTCTTCCCGTTCGAAGCGTGAATGAGTTGTTGAGCTATGTATCTGGATTAGACATTCGCGAACGCGGACCCTTCGGTGCGCAAGCAGACCTCTCCATGATGGGTGCGGGATTCGAGCAATGTCTTATTTTGATTAATGGAGTTCCAATGCGCGATCCGCAAACAGGACACCACATGCTGAACCTTCCGGTTGACATCTCGCAAATTGAACGCATTGAAGTCATGAACGGAACAGCCGGAAGAATCTACGGTTCAAATGCCTTGGCTGGTGCAATTAATATTATCACTTCGACACCTAAAGCAGGTACTTCTTTTGTTGAAACCTTCAACGCCACAGCTTCCTCTCAAGAAGGATTTGTTGCAAACGGAATTCAAGCCATGGCTGCCTTCGGAAAAAACAGATCGCAACACAGCGTTTCAATGGGTCAATTCAAAACAAACGGATACCGATACAATTCTGCCAATGACCAACAACGCATCAGTTACCTCGGGCATTACCAGTTGAAACGTAACAACACCTTGGACATCATGGCTGGACATTTTAAAAACAGCTTTGGAGCTAACGGCTATTATGCTTATCCGTATGACAAAGACGCTTTTGAAGAGGTGAACACTTCATTCGTTTCAGCGAAAGCAAATATTGTAGATCAAAAAAATAAATGGACGTTTAAGCCCATTGTTTATGCACGTTTCAATCAAGATCATTACGTGTTCATCAAAGACAATCCAAGCTATTACGAAAACACACACAACAGCAAAGCAGCTGGAGTTGAATTGCATGCCACCCGAGCGAACAAATTTGGTCAACTAGGTCTTGGTGCTGAAGGAAGAACGGAAATCATTCAAAGTACCAACCTTGGAGACCACTCACGTTCGTTCTTCAATGTATACGGAGAAGAGCGTTTCATGCTTGGGAAATTCAACACCACTCTTGGTGTGAATGCCCAATACAACACTGCCAATGGCATGAGCTTCTTTCCGGGTATTGAGACCATTCGTCACTTCACAAACAAATCTGCCATCTTCGCAAATGTTGGAACAGGAAATCGTCTTCCATCTTATACCGAATTGTATTACTCAGATCGTTCAAACACAGGAAACGACTCGCTCTTAGGAGAGAAAGCTCGCAACGTTGAAGTGGGGTTCAAGAAATTCGGAAAGTTAAATTTCACAACAAGCGGATTTTATCGCAGCGTATACAACGCCATCAACTACACGCGTGAAAACGATTTAGACAAATGGACGCCTTCCAACTTTACTACCGTTAATTTCTTGGGGGTGAATGCGAATTTACATTGGCAAGTGTGCGATAACGCATCTTTGAAGTTGAATTACACCTACCTCGATGCGCAGCTCGGCACCGAAAACGATGTTCAAAGCAAGTATGCCTTGTATCACGCAAGACATCGCGTTACTTTTCAATACCGTCAGAACATTACAAAAACTTTAAGCACCAACCTTACGGTGCGTTACACTGAGCGCTTCACCGGAACAAACTACACAGTCTTTGATTTCCGTGGAATGTGGAAGTTGAATGAAAACATTACGATGAATTTCGATGTAACCAACCTGCTTGACAGAAAATACATTGATCAAGGGTACATTGAAATGCCTGGACGTTGGTTCCGTGTTGGATTCCGTTTCAACATAAATTAAAACAACCCGTGCTATTGAGTTATCTTAGCAAGCAAGAAAAAAATTATGTCGGCATTCGGTAACCTTTTCAAAAAAAGAAATCCTCAATTGGATGAAGCGCTGAGCTTCTCTCCTATTGTTGCCGATATGCACAGTCATTTGCTTCCCGGAATTGACGATGGTTCTGTGGACATGGAAAATTCCATTGAACTTATTTCAGCCTTGCACAGCATGGGCTACAAAAAGCTTATAACCACTCCGCATATTTTCTGGGACATGTATAAAAACACGACCGAAATTATTCGCGAGAAGGAGGCTTTGGTAAAAGCGGAATTGTTAGCTCGCGGAATTGATATTGAATTTCAAGCTGCTGCGGAATACTACGTAGATGAGCATTTTGAAGAGCTCATTGCAAAAGATGACGTCTTGAGTTTTGGCGATAAATACGTTTTGTTTGAATTGTCATTCGATACTGAGCAGATCAATTACAAACGCGCTGTTTTCAACTTGCAATTGAACGGATACAAGCCCATTCTTGCTCACCCTGAGCGCTACGAATATTGGCACGGCAACTTTTCGAAATACGAAGATGTTGCAGATCGCGGGATTCTTATTCAAATAAACACGAACTGCCTAACGGGACATTACGGACCTAGTGTGAAGCGAATAGCGGAACGATTAATAGAAGCTGACTTGGTCGATTTCATTGGAACAGATACCCATCACGTGGGTCATTTGAATTTATTGGAAGCCATGCGTCGCTCTCCTCTACTAAAAAAATTAGTTGAATCGGGAAGACTTCTGAACTCAACATTGTAAAACCCCACATTATTTTATTGTAAACTCGCAAACTTCAAACTGAAATATATTAAATTCGAAAAAAATAAATAACATGAGCAAACAAATTTGGAATATCGACGGTGCCCACAGTGAAATTGGGTTCAAAGTTCGTCACATGATGATTACCAACGTAAACGGTGTATTCAGCGAGTACACAGCTACGATGGCAGCTGATGCAACAGATTTTTCTGATGCGGAAATTTCATTTGAAGCAGACATAAATTCTGTAAACACACGTAACGAACAGCGCGACGGTCACTTGAAAGGAGAAGAGTTTTTCAACGCAG
>Ga0114980_10000366_pt1 | contig 32540 bp, 8 predicted proteins | sample S_140806_EF_Meta_FD_87018 | JGI IMG/M metagenome (GOLD analysis project Ga0114980, IMG submission 87018) | Freshwater microbial communities from Lake Simoncouche, Canada to study carbon cycling - S_140806_EF_MetaG | ecosystem: Environmental > Aquatic > Freshwater > Lake | place: Lake...
GTTGCATCGTTGTGTCTTCCGTTTGTTTGGAGAGCATGCCGAAGGCGCCTTTGTTTCTTTTCTTGATGAGATAGGCGGTCATTTCGCGCTCAGGCTCAACACGCGTGGAGTCAACCGAGGTGCTATCGCCCGCCGCCGCTTCTTCAGGATGTTCGTGCACCATCCAGGTCGTTTCTACCGGTGTAAGAATGAGGTTGTCGATAACCGAGTTGCTGCGTTCGAATATGCCCACCACCGTGAACAGTTGATGGTGATGCGCATCGGCGTCTTCGGCGGCGTTGTCGTATCCGTGCACACTTGTAAAGGTGCTTCCCACCTTGAGTCCGGTTTCGCGAGCCACGCTTGTACCAATCGTTACTTCAAAAGGCGCGGCAAATAGGGTTCCCTCAGCGAGGGTGCAGCCGTAATGGTTCGGATATTTTTCATTGGTGCCCACAATGCGATACTTCTCGTAATTGTCGCCATAGGCGAGGGGAATAGCTTCGGCCACCATCGGGTTTTTGATGATGCGTTTCGCTTCGGAAACCTTGATGTTGCCGGTGGGCACATCGACATGGTAGATGTTGGCCAGCATGCTTTGCAGTGGGCTGCCTTTTGCCGCCAGCACGAAGTCGATGTCTTTGATGTTACGATCGAATTTCTCACTGATTTGAGCCTTGAGCAGGAGCATCATGGAGATAATACCGATACCAAAGGCAAGAAGCACAATGCTGAGCAACGTGTTGAGCGGCTTGTGCTGGATGTTGCTCCACGAAATTTTCAGCAGTCTCATAGGGTGATTTGTTTTTGGAAACGATCTTTCAAGCGTTTGTCGTGCGTGACGATAATCAGCGTTGCGCCTGTTTGCTCGGCCTGCTCTTCTAACATGTCAATTACCTGATCTGCGTTTTTGTCGTCGAGCGCGCTCGTGGGTTCGTCGGCAAGGATTAAGGATGGCTTGTGAAACACAGCTCTCGCAATGGCGCAGCGCTGTTGCTCTCCCACGCTCAACGATGCCGGTTTTTGTTTTGCCTTGTGCGCTACGTTGAGGCGTTCGAGCACGGCCATAGCATCGTCCACGGGTGTTTTTTTTCCGGAAAGAAATGGCGAGAGCATAAGGTTGTCGAGGATGTTGATGGAGTCTACAAAGTGTGCAGTTTGGAAGATAATGCCTATTTCGCGGCCCCGAAATTTGTCGAGCTCCCGATTGCTTAGTTTGGTGATGTCGGTGTTTTGAATCAGGATACTGCCGGCTGTCGGTCGCAGCATGCCGGCGAGCAGATGCAGCAGCGTTGTTTTTCCTTTACCGCTTTGACCCAACACCAGCACGTGCTCTTTCGAGCCACATGCGAAATCAGGAAAGGCGAAAGACGGCCCTGAAGGATAGTTGAATGATAATCCACGAACATCAATCATCGATGAAATTTTGCACGAAAATAGTTGACCCGATGGATAAGTGAGAATGACGAAGTGCGAAGTGCCGGAAGGGTGGACCTTAGTTGAAGGCGCATGTTTCCGGTTCATAGTAACTCGCACTTATCATTCGCCCTCGACTGCGCTCGGCCCAAGTCGACTGCGCTCGGCCCAAGTCGACTGCGCTCGGTGCTAGCGATGGTGGCCGAGCGAAGCCGAGGTCTGTTTCTGCTAGGCACAGCCCGATGCCCGAGCGAAGTCGAGGGCCGGTTCCCTCGTATTTGCGATGCAAACCCTTGTCAAAATTCTAATTGCGAAGCACAAAGTGCCGATCTTTGCTATCGAACGCTGGACCTTGACGAGAATCAGTAACCTTCCGGTACTTAGTACTTCGCCCTTTGCACTTCTTACCTCCCTTCTGTAGTATTCTTGTGCTATGAATTTCAAACAACGATTGCTGCGCTTTCTCATTGGTGTTGCCATTGGATGTGCGGTTGTGTTTTTCATGTTTCCGAACTATGACTGGTTGGGCTGGACACCGCAAAAGCGCATGAAGGAAGATCTGCGCGACTTCCCCTTCAGCATTGACTCCTGCGCATCTTACAAAATGCAGTGCTACGGACTCACCGATGCACAATTGCAGTTGGCCAAGAGCGACGGTTCGTTCGATTTTGAAAAGAGTGATGTGAAAGCCAATCCTCGCAGGTATCACTTGAACTATGGCGATTACTCGTTCATTGTTGCCATGTCCGATACTACATCGGAATTGATTGACGTGATGAATCCGTCGAAGGTGTGCATGTGCCCTTAATAGAAACTCATCCATGAAACCCACCACAGAACAAATACGCTTACTTGCTGAAGCACACTATACGGATGTGCTAGCCATGCGCAGGCATTTGCACATGCATCCGGAGCTTTCGTACCAGGAGGTTGAGACATCCTCGTTTGTCGCGGCTCAGTTGCAACGCCTCGGACTCGAGGTGCAGACGGGCATTGGCGGACACGGCCTAACTGCTTTCATTCGCGGAAATAATCCTGAATCGCGCCTAGTTGCTTTGCGCGCCGATATGGATGCCCTGCCAATCGTGGAGCAGAACGACGTTGAATACAAGAGCAAGCGCGAAGGTTTAATGCATGCTTGCGGTCACGATGTGCATACTTCGTCGTTGCTGGGTGCAGCAATTATTTTGAACGAATTGCGTGATCACTTCGAAGGAACTATTCAACTCGTATTTCAACCCGCCGAAGAAGTGTTGCCCGGTGGAGCGTCGCTTATGCTGAAGGATGGGGTGTTTGCCAAGCGCAAGCCACAAGCAATCTTCGGGCAGCATGTGTATCCGGAATTGCCAGCGGGAAAAATCGGATTGAAGCCTGGCGTGTATATGGCCAGCGCCGACGAGTTGTATGTAACCGTCAAGGGCCGCGGTGGCCATGGCGCAAAGCCCGATCGTAATATCGATCCCGTGCTTATAGCTTCACACTTGATTATTGCATTGCAACAAGTAGTGAGCCGCTGGGCGAACCCTTCGATGCCAAGTGTTTTGTCGTTTGGTAAAGTAGTGGCCAACGGTGCAACCAACATAATCCCGAGCGAAGTGAAGCTTGAGGGTACTTTTCGCACTTTCGATGAACGCTGGCGCAAAGAGGCGCATAGCCGCATGATAGCACTCGCTGAAGGCCTGGTGAAGGGTATGGGAGGTGAAGTCGATTTCAGAATTGATGTGGGTTATCCCGTGCTCAAAAACGATGAATCATTGACCACGCGAGCCCGCGAATTGGCGGTTGAATATCTCGGCAGTGAAAACGTAGTAGACCTCGATGTGCGCATGACAGCAGAGGACTTCGCATACTATGGCCACGAGATGCCCGGTTGCTTTTACAGGCTTGGAACAGCCTCACCCAACGACGAATCGAAGAGTTATAGCGTGCACCATCCGCGATTCGATATTGATGAAGAGGCGCTAAAAACGGGCATGGGGTTGATGGCGTGGCTGGCGGTTCAATAGGTAGTGGGGACTGGGTACTGAGGACCGAAAGGACACACCTTTAATAATAACCCGCTCTTGCGGTACCTCACACTCCGCACCTCGCACTCCGCACTCCGCACCTCGCACTCCACACCTCGCACTCCGCACCTCGCACTCCGCACCTCGCACCTCGCACCTCGCACTTCGCACCTCGCACTTCGCACCTCGCACTTCGCGCCTCGCACCTATTTAATACAGTGCTCAAAACAAAAACGCCGCCCAAATAGGCGGCGTTTCCGTGTGATGTGACTTGTCTTGTCTAGCGTTCAACAATCATTCTCTCATTCATCGTTTCTCCATTGATCGTGAACTCTACGAGGTAAATACCGCCTGTTAGTTGTTCAGTGAAGTCAATCTTCGTGAACAGTGCGCCGTCGACAGCAAAACGGTTGTTATAAATCGTGCGACCCACAGCGTCTACAATCTTCACCATCAATTCTCCGCTACCGATGTCGGTAAGGTTGATGTTGACTTCGTTTCCGTTGTTCGGGTTTGGATACACTACAGAAAGTGGTTGTGCTTCAAACGTCTTCACCTGTTGTGCGCCATGTTCGTCATCGAGCATTTGGCTGGCAGCCGAGCCGCTTACCGCAATCACTTTTGAAGGACCCCAAGCACCCGCGTAGTTGTTAAAGTTAGGGCGTACACGCACGCTCCAGTATCCGGTTGATCCGAGCTGCGCAGGGAACACCGAGGTCAGCGGCAGCGATGCAACCGTACCCACTGTGTTCACGGTGAATGGTGAGCCAATAACTGAAGTACCAAGGCAGTCCGACACGCGTGTGAACTCATAGGTGTAGTTGATCAAACCACAAACGCTCGGGCTGCCGCTTGCCGGGTTGGCAAAAAGGCTCGAGGTGCGCAGTAATACAGCCGGGCAAATCTGCGTGCTATTCACCTCGATCAACGGTTGTTGCATCATGGCTATGTTCTGACAGTTGGCAGGCACGCTGTTGCCCAACACAGTGATTACACCATCAGTTTGTCCAAGGCCGTTTGTCAATGCGTAGTTGACATCGATGCGTACGTTGTACATTCCACCGTAGCGAAGACCCAATGAAGCGTTGCTGAGCGTTATCAAACTTGTTAAGCTGGTAACACTTGAGTTTACTCCCGCAGCAGTGCCTGCAACACCTGAGAAGTTGAAGGTGTAGCTGGTTGCTGAAGTGAAGAGCGCCTTGTAGCTGTTGCAGAGTGAGAAACCTGCGGCTGGCGTCAAGACGGCACAGCCACTTGCTCTCAGAGGAGAAATACAAATAGTGTAAGTACCTACGTTAGTAGCATCGTAATTGCGCACACCCACGTAGTAGGTTTGTCCTACTGTGAGGTTGCCATAGTTCAGAATTTCAGTACCACCAATTGCGGGGTTCACGTTCTCTGCATCGAGTTGAAGAGCAGAAGAGTTTTGCAACTCAATCACCGGATTGAAACCAGAAGCCGCAACTGTAATGCGCACACCAGTGCTAGGTGCAACGAAGCGGTACCAGGTATCACGTCCACCACCCGCGGCTACGTTGGCTGGATTGCCCTGCGGAGACACATCGGTATTAACCATTGTTCCACCAAAGGTCTGGCAGTTCGGGTAGTATGCGTTGGTTGCGTTCACGTTCAACAGTTGTGCGGTTGTCCACTGGTCGAATAGCTGTCCGCTGCATGATTCACCGATAAAGCCATCACAGTCATCGTCAATCGTGTTGTTACAGATTTCAGTTGCTCCCGGATGAACAGTAATCGAGTAATCGTTACAGTCGCTGGTGTATAGGATTCCGTTGTTCGCCAGCGGGCAATACGGTATCAACTGTTGTGGCCAAGTGTTCGAAGCACATCCAACACCGGCAATGCAACCCACTTCATAAACAAACGAACCGTAGCCGTCGCCGTCCATATCGCCCCACCATTCGCATACCGGATTGATGTTGGCATTGCTGTCGCAGCAGTCGCCGCCAACTATGGCATAACCGGCCGGCAAGGTGCATGCTGCAGTGGAAACACTTGAATTACCGTAGCCGTCACCGTCGTTATCTTGGTAGTAGATGGTGAGACCCACGTTCACAACAGCCGATGTTCCGATAGCAGACGCGCAAGAACCAACTGCCACGCTTACGAGGTTGTAGGTAGTGTTCGCGTTGAGCGCTCCGGTATTAACTGTCGCGTTTCCTGAACCGTTTAGCGTTGCGTTCTGCGCAGCACCACCGTTCACGTTATAAGTAACCACACCGTTTGGATTACCATTGAAAGCAATGGTAGTTGATGCGCCCGAGCACAACTGAGTGCTTCCGCTGATGGTAGCATCAGGCGCCTCCTGGTAGGTAATGGTAGCTGAACCCGTTGCTGTGTTCTCACACAACCCGTCTTCAACTTCAACCAAGCTGTATGTCAAGTTCTGGTATACGTTGCCGGTGTTGATAGTCGCAGTTCCACTGCCGTTGAGCGTCGCCTCTTGGCTGCTTCCATTGAGTGTGTAAACAACAGCTCCGTTGGCCGGACCATTGATGATCACTGCACCCGCGCTTCCGCCGCACACTACTGCGCTACCTGTGATGGAGGCGGTTGGGAGTGCGTTCACGTTTACGGTTGCCGATCCGTTCAGTCCACCGGTTGCTTCGCAGTTGTTGTCTACGAGTGTGCTTACGGTGTATGTGTTCGATGCTGAAGGAGTCACCGCAACAATTGCTGGGCTGCTCGATGCAGCGAATGAAGCACCATTGGAAAGTGTTCCGGTCCATGGGCCGTTTCCGGTAAGGGCGATGCTCAACGAAGAGCTATTGCCTAGGCAGATCTCCGCAGAACCTGAAAGCGATGCTGTAGGCCTTGGAACGGTAGTTACCGCAACGCTAGAGCTATTGGCCACCGGGCATGGGCTGTTGGATGCCACAACACGGTAATACCTCGTGCTCGACAAATTGGTTGCAGTGTAAACGTTTGCAGTAGCACCTCCAATGTTGTTAAAGATTACATTGTTGGTTGATGACTGCCATTGAAGATTACCGAGCGAACCATTGACGATAAGTGTACTTATGTTGTTTCCTGCGCATACAGCAGCTCCTCCGCTGATACTGCCGGCGTTGGGCGCCGTGCTAACGTCTACTTGAACTGTAAACGCAGCACCATCGCAACCATTCGACTTCGGAGTTACGGTGTAGGTGGCAGTGGCCGATGCGTTACCGGTGGCCGTTAGTGTTTGCGAGATGTTATTCTGTGCAGACGCTTGAGCAGAGCCCCCGGTGAAGCCGCTACCAGCAGGTGCATTCCACACATAGGTAGTTCCGTTCACAACGGTTCCATTCACTCCGTTTACAGGCGTTACCGCAAACACGCTGCCTGAACAGATGGTAGAGGTAATGTTGCTTACTTGCGAAACCGGGCGAACATTCACATAAACACGGTTCGTGTCGGAGCAACCTGTTGCCGCTATTGTTTGCGTTAGCGTATAAATAGTTGCTGCTGAGGGTTGGGCTGTAGGGTTCGATACATTGCTGGCCGACAGTCCGGTTGATGGACTCCAAGAGTAGGTGTTTCCTGCTTGTGATGCGGCACCGATAGCACCGGCTACTCCAGCACAAATATCAACATCGGCCCCCGCATTGTCAGCAGGCAAAGGGTTCACAATCACAGGAAACGGTGATGTGTTGATTACACATCCAAAGTTGTTCATTACAGCCACATCGTAGTATGCACTTGCGGTCGGCGCGTAGTTGGCCGGGTTTTGTGCAGTGGAAGTAAATCCAGAAGGAGTAGACATCCAATCGAACATGTAGCGCGTTGAGTTACCCGAAAGCGTTACGTTGTCGATGGCCCAGTAGCGGTCATTACTCGCTGTGTAGAGGAATCGAACCCATACCGTTGGAAGGCCTACGTAGGAGTTCAGGTTGATGATAGCATTGGTAAATGAAAAGGATCCACCTTGGACTGTAGTGTATACTGCAAGGTCGGCCCAAGACGTGTTGTCGGTAGAAACCTGCACTCTACAATCATCACCCGAGCTTCTTGCGTTGAAGTAATGGTAGAAGTCCATCGACAAAGTGGTGAAGCCAATTGTATTCAGCACAGGTGATTTCAATGCGGTGCTTGTGCTACCACCGCCCTGAGCTTGGCTGTTCGAAAGATAGAACTGCGATTGGTCGTTCGAGCGGAAGATGCTGTTGTAGATGTAAAAGTCCGGGCGCAGTGTCCATGCAGCTGAAGCAGGGTTTCCGCCGGTTGATGCATTGGAAGTTGTCCACGATGTAAACTCACCGTTGAATGTTTCACGCTCCAATATGGTGGCGTAGCTGGTACCCGAAGAGAAGAAGTCAACGGTTTCGCCTGCGCACAATTGATCGTCTGAAGATGATGCACTAACCTGACCGGTGAAGGTGTAAGGCTGGATGTCTACGAATACCGTATCTGATGCTGAAGGGCAACCATTGGCACCTGTAATGGTATTGATTACCGCGTAGCTACCCGGGGTCGATGTAGCGAGGTTAACCTCTCCGGTAGATGCACTCACCAAGTTTAATCCGGCAAATGTGGTAAACGTACCGGCCTGAGCCCCCGCAGGGAATATTGGCACCGGATTGTTACCGCCAATGGTTTGACACAACGAGTTGGATACGTAGCTGAAGTTCGGGTTGGGAGCGCCGGTGATGGTTATGGTTCTGCTCGTAGAAGATGGCGTACAACCACCCACCGGTGTAATGGTGTTGGTGATGGTGTAGGTGCCTGGCGTGCTGGCAGAAAGATCTATCACGCCGGTTGAGGCACTTACAAACACAAGGCCTGCTGCTGAAGTGAACACTCCAGCTGACCCACTGCCTGAGAATGCCGGAGCAGGATCAACCGCATTGCTGCAGAATGGAGAACCCGTATAGTTGTAAGTAGTAACAGGAGTTCCGCTAATCAGCACGGTCACCGGCTCAATGTCTGAGCACGAACCCACTGCACTTCGAATGTAGTATGTTCCGGTATTCACTGCTGATGGGCCTGTTACTGCTGTAGTTGCGGCAGCAGTTGTCCAGTAGCTTAGCGTTCCTCCACCGGTACTACCGGCGGTTACAGACGCAGCTGTAAGGTTGGCTGTGCCTGAGCACAACGCAATGTTGTTGGTAACCAATACAGGTGTTGTTGCTACAGTCACAGTCACATTGGGTGTAAGCTGACGCTCACATCCGGTAGCATAGCGCTCAGCCAATACATAGAACGTAGTGCTAGTTTGCAAAGCACCTGTGCTTATGGAAAGTGTGGCTCCATTGCCCGGTGTGGTTGCAGAAACAGGCTGTCCGGTTGCGTTATTATAGAGCGTATAGCCCACTGTAGTTTCGCTGGTTGGAATGTTGATGGAAGTAGAACCATTCGCACACACCGAGGCTGATACAGCACTTGGGGTAACGCTGTTTGGTAGAGCGCTTACCGATACAACAACGTTCGAATTGTTGGTGCAACCCAATGCATCAGTAACGATAAGATTGTACGTCCCGTTGATGGCGCTTGTGGCGTTGTTGGAAACGGATGGGTTGGCCTGGTTGCTGGTGAAGCCATTCGGGCCTGTCCATGCAAAGGTGTATGGGCTTGCGCCACCAGAGGCGTTTGCATTGAGGAAGAATTCATTTCCTGCGCATACGGCACCACTGCCGTTTGCAACGGGTGTGGTTGCCAAGCCAATTGGGGCAAACGTACCGAATGAAATGTTATCCAATCCGAAGTCGTTGCCTCCAAGCTCAAGCTGCAGGTTCACGATGCTCAAGTTCACTGAGGTATTGGTACCCGAATTCCACTGACCGTAGAAGCGTGCCCATGGATAAATTGGGCTGGTGGTACCGTCGGCCAAGTATGCCACAGTGCCCACTTGGCTTCCGTTGATGCTGAATTGCAACGCAGCATTGTTGCCGCTTACCAACGTTAAACCCCAAGCCGAGAAGTAGTAGGTGGTATTCGGTTGAACCGCAACGTTGTTTTGCGACCAAATGGTGGTAATCGTAGGCGACCCATTGATGATCATAAAGTTACCGCTGCCACCGAAGCCGGTGCCGAAGAAGGCATTGTGAAGATCATTGGCATTGTTCCAAATGCTGTAGGTTCCTTCCGGGTACATTTCGTTTTGAACACCATTCACGTTTGGAGTGTTGGTATAGCCTGAAATAAATCCGGTATTGCCAGAGTTGAAGGTTCCGTTGGTAACCAATTCGGTTGCTACACCAAGCGTAGCAGTTGAACTGCAACCTTGTGGGCTCGACGCGCTTACTGTATATGTACCCGCTTGCTGCGTCGTGAGGCTTTGTGTGGTGTTGCCTGTATTCCAAACATAATTGCTGAGTCCGGCGGTAGCTGTTAAAACAGCTGATCCACCCTGGGAGCAATAGTCTGCAGTGATGCTGATCACCGGCAGTGGGTTGATGGTCACAGCCACGGTAAAGCTTGCGCCCAAGCAGGTTCCAACGCGAGGTGTAACCGTGTAGGTTGCTACTGCTGCCGAAGCACCTGTGAGTGTAAGTGTCTGGGAAAGGCTGGCCTGTGGTGTGTTCTGAGCCGAACCACCCGTGAAGCCCGTGCCGGTAGGGGCGCTCCACGTGTAGGTAGTACCTGCTGGCACAACACCATCGCCTACGTTGGTAGGAGCCACTACGAAAGCAACGCCCGTACATCCCTTGCCGGTTAGGTTGTTGATGGCTGGGATGGTAGGCACTGTTATGGCAACCGACGCGCTGTTGTTGCTGCAAATTCCTTGAGAAACCACCACACGGTAGTATCTCGTAGCGCTAATGTTGGTTGCTGTGTAGGTGTTGCCGGTTGCTCCGGAAATAGTATTGAATGTAACGTTGTCGGTAGATGACTGCCACTGCACGCTGCCGCTGTGGCCGCTGAGCGTAAGCACCGTGCTATTGGTTCCTGAGCATACGGTTGTTCCGCCTGCAATTGAACCTGGGTTGGTGTTTTGTATGATGTTGAAATCTACTGCAGCACGGCAGCTGTTGCCAAGGTTGGAGCAATTAACATAGTATGTGGTGGTGCCCACGGTGTTGGTGTTGGTGAGGCCCGAGCCTGCAACTCCTACCGGGTTGAACGAATTGCCTGTGCCTATGATAGAGCCACCTGAAACGGCAGTGTACCAGTTTTCTACTCCAGGGATGGTGTAGGTAACGGTTATTGACATGTAGTCTACGTTTGCTGTTCTGTTGTTTCCTGTATTGGCATTCACAGCCGAAAGCACAACACCGAAGTTGTTGGCGTTGATTTCGGCGGCCGACCATGTTGTACCCCACAGGTCGGCTGAGCCACCATATACTGCGTTAGACAGCACATTGTCGTTGGACCAGTTGACTCCTAAAATAGCTTTATTTGCATCCTGCACTGTTCCGCCTTTTACCAAGCTTACGCGGTTATCTTGCAGAAAAGGACTGTTGGAATTAGACGAAGATCGACGGATTGTAACGCTTATACCATTCACCACCGCGTTAGCAGGGATGGCAAAGCCATAGTTTGTCCCCTGAAGATAGTTGGTTGTAGCGTTGGAGTTAACAGACATACCGGCTGTACCGCCGCCCGCAATGTTGTTTGCATTATTCCATGATACTGTTCCAATGCCTGTAACGCTCGTTCCTGTTCCGGCGTCGCGCGGTCCGGATACTTGGTTGGTCACATCGGCGCAAGTAACCTGAAGGCTGCCTGAGCCGCCCGCACACACCGTTGCGTCAGTTACCGTTGGAACCGGCAACATGTTCATAGTCACAGATGCCGTGTTTGCAGATGCGCAAATGCTATTCGTTACTACAGCACGGTAGTAGGTAACCGCTCCAATATTGGTCACAGTGTATGTCGATGCTGTTGCGCTGTTAATGTTAGAGAATGAAGTATTGTCGGAAGACGACTGCCACTGCACGTTTCCGGTATTTCCTGAAAGCGTCAGTACCGTGCTATTAGCGTCAGGACATACCGCAGCTGCACCGGCAATTGAACCCGCAACAGATGCTGCATTTACAGTTACCGTGCGCGTAGCAGCTGCGCTGGCGCAACCACCTGAGCCGTTAACGGTGTAGGTCATGGTTGCTGAACCTATGCTCGCACCAGTTATAAAACCCGTAGAGGCGTTTACCGATGCTACACCCGTGTTGTTGGATGTCCAAGAGCCGGCGTTACCGTTGCTCGTGAACGTGGTCGTTGCGCCTACGCAAATGGTTTGCGTTCCGCTCAGGGTGCCTACATTGGGTGCGGCCGTAACGGTAACTGTGCGTGTAGCAGTTGCGTTGGCGCAACCGCCCGTGCCGGCAACTGTGTAGGTAATAGTTGCTGAGCCTGCTGCTACCCCGGTTACAAGACCATTGGAAACGTTCACCGTTGCAACTGCAGGATCGCTTGTTGACCAAGATCCGCCTCCAAAACCGTTGCTGAATAAAGTCGTGGTACCATTTACGCAAATGTTTTGCGTACCGCCTATTGTGCCCGCATTCGGAGGCGCGGTAACGGTTACCGTGCTTGTGGTAGTTGCGTTGGTACAACCGCCTGTTCCTGTAGCGGTATAGGTGATGAAGGAAGAGCTCGAGGATACACCGGTAACAACACCTGAAGTGTTTACTGTAGCGGCACCAGTATTGTTTGATGACCACGTACCGCCGCTGTTACCGTTGCTTGTAAGGGTGGTGGTACCACCGATGCAGATAGCAAGTGTACCGCTAATGGAGCCGGCATTAGGCGCCGCGGTAACTGTCACTGTGAGTGAGGCCGTTGCGTTGGCGCAGCCACCCGTGCCGGCAACCGTGTAGGTAATAGTTGCAGCGCCTGCTGCTACCCCGGTTACAAAACCATTGGAAACGTTCACCGTTGCAACTGCAGGATCGCTTGTTGACCAAGATCCACCTCCAAACCCGTTACTGAATAAGCCTGTAGTACCATTTACGCAAATGTTTTGCGTACCGCCTACTGTGCCCGCATTCGGAGGCGCTGTAACGGTTACCGTGCTTGTGGTAGTTGCGTTGGTACAACCGCCTGTTCCTGTAACGGTATAGGTGATGAAGGAAGAGCTGGACGCTACACCAGTAACAACACCTGAAGTGCTGTTCACTGTGGCGGCGGTTGGATTGTTTGATGACCACGCACCGCCGCTGTTACCGTTGCTTGTAAGGGTGGTGGTACCACCGATGCAGATAGCAAGTGTTCCGCTAATGGAGCCGGCATTAGGCGCCGCGGTAACTATGATCGTTTTTGAACTGGTCGCTGTTCCGCAACTTCCTCCACTTGTTGTTAAAGTTAATGTGGCCGTTCCGCTGTATGCAGCAGGAGGCGTCCAGGTGGCATTTAATGCAGTAGCGTTTGGAGAGAAAGTTCCGCCGGCTGTTGTTGACCAAGTTCCGCCTGTAGCAGGCAAAGTAACTGAACCACCCAATGCAGCCGATGTTCCACCCTGGCAAATGCCAGCTAAAGCAGATCCTGCCGAAGCAGTTGGGGCTAAACAGGCGGAAGAAATGGATATATCATCAAGTCTAATACCATCACCAGCCCCTGTTCCCGAACCACCATAATAATACACCCATCTGATCTGAACTTCCGATTGGTTATTACAAGCCGCTGGTAATGTAATGGGTCCATAAGTTATGGGTGTCCCAACCGTTGCTCCCGTACTATTATATTCTATGGCTGCAGTAGCTCCTGGCAAATCTGTGAAGGCGCCTGTATTCCCAACACGGTATTGACCTCTTAATTTATAATCAACTGAGGCATTGGTATTTAATGCAGCAACCCATGAAACTTGTACATCTTGTCGGTTGCTTGCATTAACACTCACTACGGCTTCTCCAAGATTACCTGAAGAAGTAGAGGAGTGACCAGCATTAGCTTGTCTAAACTCAATACCACTCGCACCTAAACCATCGATGCGACTGTCTGCCATCGTATAGTTATATCCCCAAATATAATCCTGCGTTGCATTTGATTGGGCCAAAGTTGGATTTTGCTGATTGACATCACTCCAGTGGAATTTCATATTCGAAGGAGTTGTTCCTACACTGTTTGTATTTGCCCAGGTTGTAAAGCTGTAATTCGCGGAAGAAAGATTGTATGCCGCAGGGTTTGTCAAACGCGATGTTGTTGTTGGTATTGAATTTTGAAGGGTAACATCATCAATAAAGATATTGGCCACATTTCCTGTACTGCTAATACCTGTAAACATGATGCTTCTGATATCAGAGTTACTTGCAAGTTCGCCGTCAGTAAGATCGTTTCCTATAATCTGACCATTCACATACAAATCAAATTTTCCTACAGCAACCGTTGTTGCCACTCCATTGTATGTGTAATTCTCCGTTCCGGAATTCTTATTATTTGAGAAAATCTCGAAATCATAATACACCGATTGAAACAAAGGATTAGAAGTAAGACTGGTCGTACTCCAGTTTCCATTATTTCTGTAGTTCATGGTTATTGCGCCCGAAGCCCCGTAGGTAAACTGTAAACCTACATTCACTTGGTTACTTGTAAAGCCATTGACATCCGAATACCCGGAACCATTTCCTAAGAACATTTGCCAAATACCTGAGGTTGCAGTGTTTCCAGCATTGACATCCCCAAATAGGACTTTAAAGCGGGCATAGGCCACTCTACCGGCTGTGTTGTTTAAGATGGGCGTTACTTTCACAACCGAGGCTCCAGTTGCAGCTGTTGCCCGCAAACTTGAACCTGTGGTTCCGAGTGCGGAAGGATTTTGTAGCGTTAAACCACCACCTTGTCCACTACTAATTCGAACATAATTGGTTCCAGTAGAAGGGTTGGGCAGATATGAAGTACTGATAGCGCCACTTCCACCAAAACTACCAGTTCCGGATCCAAAATCTTGTATTGACTGTCCATAACTCCAGCCGGATAAAGCCAACATCATCACCAACACCTGCATCCGCAGATTGGTAAGAATAGTGGCTGCACCCCGGAGGGCTGCCTGTGCCGACACATCCTTCCCGAGCACAAGCCCCAGCAGGAAAATTAATGTTTTTACAATAGTGGTGAGCGAAGAAAAAGGTAGACGTTTTGTGTCCATGGAAGAGAAAAAATTAGTTTTCAGTTTCAAACTTGTCGCAAAGTTACTTCAACTTGTCGATAAAAGAACCGAATTAACAAAGAATTAATAAGGGTCTATCGTTTTGAAGTATTTCTACAAGTCCATTAAAACGCATCCATTTCCAAAAGGTTACAAAAAGAAAAAAGGCCGGATTATCCGGCCTTTTTTATTATTCAAGGACATAACAAAACCTAATTCGTTACAATCCAGCGGGTTGCTTGTTGCTCCGTTCCGGTCGACCATTGAATGTGGTAAACGCCGGAAGCCAGTTGCTGGTTGAACTCAACCACTGCAGCTGTGCCGCTTATCCGGCTAACCAAGAAGCCATCCACCGCTCTGCCCATCTCGTCGAAGATTCGGCAATTGACAATTTCGGCTTCATCGCTAAGCGAAATGAATACACGCTCTCCGTTTCCGGGGTTTGGATAGACGATAGCCGCTTGACCTGCATTGCCTTCTTGCAGCAACCTTTCCATCTCAGCAAGCTCTTCCTCCGGCAGCATTGAACTGGTTGCAGTGTTGTTTACCTGAATCACCCTGGCCGGACCGTATGCGGTTGCACCGTAGCTAAATACCGGCGCGATTTCTACTTTCCAGTAACCCAAGTTTGGCAGCGGAAACAAGCCATTGGGGAAGGCTGCGTATAATGATAAGAATGTGCCGGTTGCGCTCACCACAAACGGTGTAACTCCGCCTATTGCTGTGCCTGCACAATCGGCAACGCGCGTAAAGCGGTAGTTGTAGCTTGTCGCGCTGCATGCGCTTGAAGCGCCGGTGGTAGTCACGGCGCGAAGCAGCGCACTGCGATTCAAGGTTGCAACTGCACAACGCTGAATGCTCGTTACCTCCATCAACGGAGCGGCAGCCATGGTTCGTGAGCAAGCTGTGCCCAGAATGGTGATGGTTGGATCACTTGCACCTATTCCATTGGTAAGTGTGTAGTTAGCATCGACACGCACATTGTAAATACCGCCGTTGCGCAGTGCAAGTGCAGGCGTGCTTAACGCAATCAAACCGGTCGATGTTGCTGATGTGGTTGCAAACGGTGTAGGTGCCGTGCCTCCCGAGCCGGTGAAGTTGAATGTATACGAGGTAGCCCCGCGGTAGATCGATTTGAACGAACTACACAAATTCAAACCACCCACCGCTTGGGCTGTTCCGCAACCGCTCGGCATAAGCGGAGAGACGCAAATCGTAAATGTGCCGCCCGAGGTGTTGTCGAAGTTTCTCACTGCTACATAATAGGTTTGACCGGAGGTTAGTCCTGCCACGTTCATGATCTCAATACCACCTACTGCATTGTTGGCGTTTTCCACATCTACCTGACCGGCAGGGTGGGCCGCAGTGCGCAATTCAATCACGGCATTGAAGCCCGTTGGAGCCACTCGAATGCGCACAGCGCTCGAAGGTGCCACAAATCGGAACCAAGAATCGCGACCACCACCCGCGGCAACGTTGGCCGGATTTCCCTCGGCAGAAATGTCAGCGTTTAGTAAACTGCCATTCGCTACCTGACAATTCGGGAAATAAGCATTTGTATTATTTACATTCATCAAGCTGGCAAAAGAGTATCCATCATTGATAATTCCGCTGCAGCCTTCATCTATTGTCTGGTCACAATCGTCATCAAGCAAGTTTCCACAGATTTCGCTAGAGCCCGGATATGCTGTTGCAATTGCATCATTGCAATCAAGTGCGTATGGAGCACCTCCATAGGCTAACGGGTAATACGGTAATGTTTGAGCCGGGCCCGAACAACCGCTGATACAGCCTATTTGATAAATAAATCCTCCCACGCCATCGCCATCAGCATCGGCCCACCATTCACACATAGGGTTAATGTTGGCGTTGCTGTCGCAGCAGTCGGTATTGTCGGCCACACGCCCAGCCACAGGGGTGCAAGAGGCCACCGGTGAGCTCAGCGGGTCACCAAATCCATCGCCATCTGTGTCGGTGTAATACAAGGTGAGCGCATTTACCTGAAGCGTGACGTTATCAGCAATTTCAGCGCATGGGCTCGTTCCCAAGCCGGTCAACGTAAACGTTACAGTTGTTCCCAAATCACCTGCGGCTGGTGTATAGGTTGGCGTCAGCGTGTTGGCACCGGCAGTGATGCTGCCTGCCCCGTTCTCCGTCCATGCAATACTCGTTGTGTTGCTGTTGGATGCTCCATTGGAAAAAGTGAACGCGGTTGTTCCGCAGGTGGTCATGTTGGTTCCTGCGTCTACTTGAGGTGCAGTAGCGACCACAAAGGTCAACGTGTTTGAAGTTGCCGTTGGGCTATTCGCACACAGGTAGTCAGAGGTTAGAACACAACTTACCTGGTCTCCATTCACCAACGAGAAAGAGGAGAAGGTAGAGCTTGTGTTGCCTGTAGAAGTGCCATTCACTTTCCAATCATACGTTGGAAGCGCGCCTTCAAAGGTTGCGGTAGAAGTGATTGTTACCACATCACCTGTGCAAATCGAGGTTCCACCTGGAGCGGCAATTGTAAGAGTTGGTGTACCAAAGGCAAGAACCGACATCGCAATGCTGTTGCTATTTACCGTTGCCGGCAGCGGACATGCTTCGCCTGAAGTCATCTCGCACAATACTATGTCGCCATTCACCAAGGCGGTTGTTGCATATGTATTGCTGTTCGTTCCAACATTACTTCCGTTCAATTTCCATTGGTACGTTGGAGAAACACCACCAAACTGAGGAGTTGCGGTGAAGGTTACCGAGCTTCCTGTGCAAATAGTCGCTGCTGTTGTCGCAACAGATACCGATGGGGTAACTGTTGCGGTTATCGTAACCAACAAGCTACCTGTCATGTTGCTTGTGCACCCGCTCGATGCCAAGCTATTAGCAATGGCCGTGTATGTTCCTGCGAGTGTTTGATTACCAAAAGAAATGGCAGACCCCGTGCCTGATACGCTGCTTCCGATGTCAGTGCCGTTGCGCTGCAGTTGATAGCTTACGCCTATTTCGGACCCGGCCAGACTAATATCCACACCACTTGCACTTGCGCAATAGGACCCGCCGCCTGTCAAGGTGTAAACAACCGGTGTGCGGCATTCGGCCAATGCAAATTCACCGAATGTAGAAATACCTGTAGCTTGCGTAGTAGTTGCTGTGCGGGTGCCAACGGCCGGATACGACCAGGCGGTGTTGTAGAGTCCAACCAGCATATTGGCCGTATTGACACCGGCATCCAGATCGCCAGAGGCAAATGTGAACGTAGCACCATAGTTTGTAAGTGTAACACCCGAATTCGATAGGGTGTAGAAGCGGTTTACAGACTTAGTGTTATTCAATCCGCTCGAAGCAATTTGCGGTTGGTCTCCGCTGGTGGTCGATGCGGTAATGTTGCCCGAAGCGGTAACGTTGTTCAGCGCAAGGCTTACAGGCGAGTAGGTTGTTGCATCGCCAATGGTAAACGCGTAGGTGTTGCTGCCAGTAGCAACTGCCCTGCGCAGGTTGCCCACTACGTGCCCGCTTCCTTGGCGGACGATGGCGGCAGGGGTGTTTTTAGAAACAAACAGCACGTTGCTTCCGGTAACGATGTTGGCTACGTTGGAAGCGGTGAAGTTGAGCAACTCGGTTACTTGCACATCTCTTGAAAGACTCACGCTTCCTGCAGTCTTATCGATAAACAGGAATGGGAATGCCGGGAATGATGCGTTCGTTCCACTGATGGTTTGTGTGCCGGTGCCATTGAGGAACACTGCGCGGTTGTTGGGGAAGAAGTTGGCGCTCGTTCCATCATTCTGCCAGTTACCTCCAACAAAGATGTCGGAGCCGCTTGCCTGTGATCCGGAAAACGCTCCGGTAAGAATCATGTTGCCGCCCACCACGAGGTCTTCAATCATGTTGTTGCTTCCGCTGTCCATGTAAAGGTTAGAGCCTGAATCGATGGTAAGATTACCTGCTGTGCGAAGTGGTGTGTTTGCTTGAGAAGCACCGGTGTTGGCAGGATTGAGCGTAGTATTGTTCGAAACCTGCACGTGGTGCGGATAACCACGACCACTTGTGGCGCTCCACTCCAAGTTTCTGCCGTAGGTAGCTCCAACCCAGTACTGTAAGGTTGAACCCGAACCATAGAACGGCGCATTGGTATTAACAAATCCACCGTTATTAATTCGGAAGGTACCGCCGTTTTGAATGGTCACTGTGCCGGAGCCGAAGTTCACACCGCCGGAAGTGTATACGTTGTAAGGATTGCATGAACCTGTAAATGTTCCTGTCGAAGGGAAGTTTAGACGACCAGCATTTGCTCCTGTTACAAAATCTCCTCCCGTTCCATTCACTGTTCCAGAGGCAAAGATATTTAGTTGTCCTGCAGTTCCTGCCGCAAAAAATCCACTCGTTAAGTTAAATGTGTTTGCCGTTGTGCCGGTAGTTGAAAGGGTAACTACATTGTTGGAAGTTGTTCCTGTATTAGAAATCGACAACGCTCCTGTAATTATTGATGGAAGTCCATTACCGGTTACTTGATTAACCACGCCGGAATAGGTATAATTTGTAGCTGCATTGAACGTTCTAGCTCCAGTTAACTGAATGTTTCCAGATAATGTAGTGGTTGTAATACCATTTGCATTACCTAGTTTTAATGTAGAACCAGCTGCCGAAGTGAACGCGCCTAAGCCACCTAAAACAAACGCTTGCATATCGAATGTACCAGCCAATAAACTGAAATTGTTGTTCAACTGCATATCGTCCGCAAGTAATGCCGAACCACTGCCCGATTTAGTTACATTGTAAAAGGCCTTACCTGCACCTGTGCCACCGGTAGATATAGTTTGCGTACCCGAATTGGCAACAAACGCGATTGTACCAGAACCTGGAGACAATGTACCATTATTAGTAAAATTACCGGAAACATTCAATAAAGAAGCTGCATTCGTCATATATAAAAACGATGAGCTATTGATGGTGATGTTCGCGCAAGATGCTGTACCAATAGCAATTTCAGGGTCGGAGGTCACATCTGGAATAACCACGTTTGTTGATGAAGATGGTATGCTACCATTAGCCCAATTCTGACAATTAAACCAATCGGTGTTTTCTGCACCCGTCCATAGACCAGCAGTTCCATTTAGAACGGATACTGTTACTGAACTATTTGATGAACAATTGTCGGCATCTGTTACAGTAAGGGTATATAAGGTAGTTGCTGTATTGGAAGCGACAGGATTGCTTATGGCTGCATTATCAAGTGAAGCTGAAGGTGACCAATTGTAGGCAATCGTGCCTACAGTATTAGTGGCAGAGCCTTGCAACTGATTTGCTCCGCCATTGCAACCATTGAAGGAAATTCCGGCATTGGCTGAAGGCAATGGAAGCGGAGTTCCGGCCGCATTACCTAATAAACTAAGATTATCCAGATAAATGATTTCACTTCTGCGGTTCGTTTTGAAAGTGAAGCGGAATTCTACAGAAGTTGTTCCTGACGGCAAATTAATAGTAAAGGCGCTCGGCTCAGTGGAAGAGCTGATAGTTTGGTTAGCATTGTGGTTAATGGAAATACCACTGCTTGAAAAGTTGTACTGCTTATTTGAATTACCGTTCAACTGAAAAGTGCTTGTGAATGCTCCTCCGTTTACACTGGTTTCAAGACGAATGAAATCATCGCTATCAAGCCCTGATCCTCCAAATCCGCTTCCATCGCAGCTTGCTCCTGCCAACTGACTGCCGCCCCATGCCATCGAAAAGTTAAGTTTGATGTTGGTTAAACTGGAGAGGCCACTACTTTGGCTGAAGGTTGCTGTCGAAGAACTTCCATTTGCTCCTGTAAGGCAGGCATCATAATAAAATGCCATGCTATTGCTACCACCCACGCCCCCAGTATTGGAAGTATTAAAAACACCTAAGCCACCAACTGCAGTAGAATAGGATAAAGTGGTATTCGTTCCAAAATCCTGTTGCGATACGGTGGTAACGCTTCCAGCAGGAGTTGTCACATTGAAGGTATTGCTCACCAAGTTGCTGAACCCGCTTGCGGCTGCAGTGAGGGTGATTCCAGTTTGGGTACTGCGCGTAAACACAATGTTGCTAAAAGTGGCAATACCATTCACAGCAGCAACGGTTTGACTCGTATACCCGCAACCACCGCCTGAAGCGCTCAAGGTAATGTTGCCGGTAAAGCTTGTAGCGGTAAATCCTGTGGCAGAACAATAAGCACGAACCGTTACGGTACTCATTGTAGCATCCTGCAGCACATTGGAAGGCTGTGCATTAAAAACGAGTGCATCCGGAGCTGAACATGGCACAATTGGGGTGATGCACACATCGTCCACACCCATACCATCATCCGAACCAGTTGCGTCAGAATCATTCCAGCGAATCCAGATCGAGGAACCGGGAGCAATACTCAGCCCCTGCATGGTGAACGAGATGTTGGCCGAATGTTGCACGGTACCGTTGGCTACAGCCTGACCGGGATTAGCGTAATCGAGATTATCCTCATCGGTCCATGTTCCAGTTGTCAGGGATATCGCATCGCTGCTGTATTGAAAATCAATCCTATCAGAGCGGCCTGCAGCACCCACTCTCCACGTTTTCCCTGTGTAGGCAATTGTCATTGTGCTTAGGGTAGATCCGGTATTATTAAAAATACGTGCTCCGTAACTTGGATTGAGTGAACCCGACCGCAAACCACCCAGTGTGCGATCTCCTGCAGTACCGAAACTGTAGGTTTCACCAGTATTGCTGCTGCCCGTTCCGGCGGTATACAGGGTATTGGCACTGGTTCCCGTTTCCACAAACGACCATCCTGTAGGCATTGTAGATGAAGTACCTGAAGTGGCCAGCCCGCTGAAATTTTCACACACAGCGATGCCGAACGTAGTCAACAACATAGCATTTGGGTTGGTTACGATGATGTCACCCACCACATAAGTAATGGAGTAGTTAGCTGCATTAAAGGTTCCTCCCGTAGCGGCCGAAGCCGTTACCTGCCCGGCGTAGGTACCTGCCGTAGCGCCCTGTCCGGTGCTACCGGCGGCGGCTCCATAAGCAATGGTTACCGAACCAATGGTTTGCCCACCCAGCAAGCCTGATGATGTGAAGGCCGTGGATCCGGCACCGCCTGTAATTATTTGAGAGATTTCTTTGGTCGCATTGTTGGCGGTAATGGTGAGTGGTTGCTGGGTGATTACCCCGGTGGCTGTGCCCGATGTCAAGCTGTAGTTGATTGCCAGGCCGCCATTGGTGCCGTTTGCCAGACTGTAGTTTACCACAACACTGGTATAGCTGCCCACATTGGCGCTTGAGTAGGTGGCGGCAGTGGCGCTAGCTGTTACAGTTTCAGAACCAACAAAGCCAGAGATTGTGCCCACGGTAACAGCACCTGCAGTAGTGCTGGCATCATACACTTTAGACGCAATGCTCGGCGATGTGATGCTAAGTGCTTTGGGTGTAATGCTGCCGCTGGCAGTTCCAGTTGCTAGGGTGTAATTGGCTGCCAATCCGCTGCCGTTTCCTAAGGTATAAGTAATTGTTGAAGAATAGGAACCCACATTGGCTGAGCTGTAATTGCTTGCTGAGCCACTTGCAGTTAGAGTTTGTCCGCCAATCAATCCACTAAGTGTACCAACAGTTACGGCTCCTGGTGTGGTGGTTCCATCATATACTTTTGATGCTAGTGATGGTGCACTGATGCTGATCGGCAGAGCAGTGATTGAACCTGTGGCACTGCCGGCCGCTAGGGTATAATTGGCAGCCAATCCACTGCCGTTGCCCAAGGTATAAGTTATGATTGAAGAATAAGAACCCACATTGGCCGAGCTGTAATTGCTTGCCGAGCCGCTTACGGTAAGAGTTTGTCCTCCAATTAATCCGCTGAGTGTGCCAACGGTAACTGAGCCTGGTGTGGTGGTTCCGTCATAGACTTTTGATGATAGTGTTGGTGAAGTAATGCTTAGTGCCTTGGGGCTAATAATACCTGTAGCGCTGCTGATAGCAAGGCTGTAGTTTGCGGCCAGTCCTCCATTGGTGCCGTTGCTTAGTGAATAAGTTATAGGAACACTATTGTAAGTGCCTGCGTTGGCGCTTGAATAGTTGGAAGCAGCACCTGTGGCAGTTACTGTTTGTGTTCCAACGAAACCGGATAATGTGCCTACAGTTACAGCGCCAGCTGTGGTGGTAGCGTCATAATCCTTTGAAGCTATTGTTGATGCGGTAACGCTTAGTGATTTAGGGCTAACTGTGTTGCCCGAACCTGAAGTTAATACATTTACAGGGGTGGCTCCTGAACTTGATAACACTGCTGCCACAGCACCGTTGTATGTGCCTGCATTTTGAAGGGCAGCAAATCGCACCCAAACGGAAGTACCGCTAGTTACCGAAACTGAAGCTCCATAACCCGAACCTACAGAAGTTGAAACTTCGAATCCCGATTGGGCTGTTACCGTAATATTACTTACAAGAAAGGTTCCACTTGCTGTAAAGCTTTCACCTGCAGAGGCTGTTCCGTATACATTAGACAGGGCAACAGTTAAAGTTGCAGCGTCGAGAGTGGATGAACCTACAGCAGTCCACTGGGCATATAATGTAAAGTTAGCAGTTTGTCCATGAGTGTATGGAAATGTAATTGCTGTACCTCCGCTAGAAGCAACAAACCATCCATTGAAGATAAAGCCTGCCTGAGTAGGGTTGCCTGGATTGGTAACATTGCCGCCAGTAGTGGTACTTCCATTGGAAATGGAGCTACCTCCCTGACTATCGTATGTAATTGTTAATGTATTTGCAGTCCATTGGGCATACAAAGTAAAGTTAGCAGTTTGCCCATGTGTGTATGGAAAACTAATGGCTGAACCTCCACTAGCTGCAGCGAACCATACATTGAAAGTGTATCCTACTTGCGTTGGAGTACCCGGTGATAATGCAATTGATCCTCCTGTTGTGGTTGAACCACTGCTAATGGCGCTTCCTCCTTGACTGTTGTATGTAACTGTTAATGTATTTGCAGTCCACTGGGCATATAATGTAAAGTTAGCAGTTTGTCCATGCGTGTATGGAAACGTAATGGCTGTACCACCGCTTGGAGCAACAAACCATCCATTGAAGGTAAAACCTGCCTGCGTAGGGTTACCAGGATTGGCAACGTTGCCGCCAGTAGTGGTACTTCCATTGGAAATGGCACTACCTCCTTGACTATCATTTGTAACTGTTAATGTATTTGCAGTCCATTGTGCATATAGAGTAGTATTAGCAGTAAATGGATAAGACGCATTATTTGCATAAGACGTTCCACCGCCACCAGCAACCGTATTCCAACCAGCAAAGGTGTAGCCTGTTCTTGTGAAAGCATTTGATGTTAATGCAGTTGCTGAATTTGCTGTTTGGTTGGACATTGAACCACCTGTAGAACTATTACCATCGAAAGTTACAGTGAAAGAGGCAGCTGCTGCAGGAACTAACTCCCCTGTACTTAATAAAATAGGTGTTCCTGGAAAACCTGTAAAAGTAATTTTTGCTAACTGACCTGCTAAAAGTGTTCCTGTTGCTGAACCAAAAAAGATTTTACCGGCTGTTCCTGAAGCACCAGCAGTTCCTGTCCATCCATTAATTGTTAATGTTGAGCCAGCCCAAGTTACACCTGAGCTATTTGCGAAAGAGATAGTATGTGCGTTGGATCCTAAATCTATGGTAGAATTGGCATTTAGATTTAACGTAGATGAATTCGTCCAGGTTCTTGTGGCAGCTATACTAGCGGTGCTTAACTTACCTCCATTCAATACGATTTGAGAGGCAAAAGATGCGTTGGCAGAAGGATTTAATCTTAACTCACCACCTGTAATAGTTGTTGTACCTGTATATGTATGAGAGGGATTGATTAAAGTCCATGTCCCTGCATCCTGCTTAGTTAAGCTTCCTGTACCTGTTCCAATTATACTAGCAATGGAGCCTCCTTGTGCTCCGCCTAATGTCAATCCAAAACCACTGCCGGTGATGGTTCCTGTATTTGAAATGGCTATGGTTCCCGTACCTCCAACAATGCTGCTTGCGCTGCCAAGTGTAAGCAAACCGGCATATGTTGCACCGGTTGCAGAACCATTGATAACAGCTCCGCCACTGCTGATGCCCGTGCCATTGACGGTTAACGCCTCTGCACTCGAGTAATTGATTCCGTTCAGGTCCAGCACCGCGCCGGAAGTTATGGAAGTAGCGGCCGCAGTAGAACCCAAGGCCGAGGTGCTTCCAAGACGCAAAGTGCCCGAGCTCACTGTGGTTGTGCCTGAGAATGTATTTGTTCCGGACAACAATGTTGTTCCGGTGGTCGTGATCAGCCCGCCTGTGTTAATGATGTTGCCACTCATGGTCAATGTACCACCGGATACCGGTGCAAGCGTAGCGGTACCATCCAGGTATACTTCATTTGAAAAGGTGGCTGAGGCAGTTGCACCACTTGTACCAATGGTTCTTGTAGCAGCGGTGGTGTTGGGTGCTACATAAATAGATTGAGGCACGGTGATACCATTTGTTGCAAGTACGGATACATTATTCGCCTGTGAAACGTCACCCACATTCAGTCCGAGATCTATGCCGCGGGCTGTAGTAGAGTTATTCGTACCCAACCCTGCATTGTTTGATACGATAACGGTTCCCTCGCCAATTTGTGTTTGTCCAACATAGCTTCCGGCGCCTGACAGTGTAAGTGTGCCTGCGCCTGATTTTCCGAATTTGGTGGTGTTATCCGTTCCGCTCGCTGTATTGAGAGCTCCAATAGTCAACGTTTGAGATGTCGCTACATTAATAACACCTGCTGACGACGACGTGGTAACGTTTAATGCATTTCTGGTGAATGTACCTGTTGCAGCAAGCGTAGCAGAAGTAGCTCCACTTCCTAGTGTTATGGCCCCGGCGGCGTCGCCCAGATTTGCGGCTGCACCTGCGGAAACCGTTCCACCGGAAATGATGGTTCCACCGGAATAGGTATTGGTGCCAGAGAGTGTGAGTGTCCCTGAGCCTATTTTGGTAATGCTGCGAGATGCGCCGGTAATATTTGAACTTATTGTAATAGGACTCGCTGCATCAATAACATTAGTGGTCGCATTACCAAGCGCTACATTCATAGTGCCTGAACCATTCTGAATCGTCAATAGATTTGAAGATGCAGCATTATTTCTCAATATGACATTAGAATTACTACCAAGAGATGCACCATTCAGAGTAAGTGTACCAGTTGTAGCAGTACTATTATTAATAGTCAGCGCTCTTGTTCTGGCAGAAGTAATATCTATCGCACCAATGGAAAGTGGTGCAGTAGTCATATTTATTCCTGCAAGGGTAGCGGTACCCGCATTTTGGAATTCGGCAACGCTTCCTGTAAGCCACTGAGCAGACGTAGTATTGGGAGTCCATACAGTATTTGTATACCATGCAGTTGAAGCACCGGTATTTGTCCAAACAATACTGGAAACGGTAAAGGTTGCCTTGTAGTTATTGCCTGAATTGGACGCAAAGGCGGTACCACCACAACAGGTAATCGTTGCATCGGAATACACCTCCAGGGTATAGGCTCCGGTGCCAAGTCCGGCTAATATGTTTATGGTAAGCCCGGTATTCGACCACACCTGATCCTGCCCACCACAACCATTGCCGAAGCCACTGGTAAAACCGATGCTTTGGGATGTGTATGATCCGCTTGGTGAACCAGTGGGATAAACCCTGTAATAAAGCCGCGTGCTTGTAAGATCAGCACCCCCACATTTGAACACATTGTGCTCTGCGCCTTTTAATGTCAGGCCTGACGAGCCGGCTGCAAACGTCCCAAGGTTTGCATTATTAAAATCTGTGTTTGCGGTAGCGGCGTTTAGGTCATAAAAAGCATTTGCACCTCCATTCAAGGAGAGTACAATAAACGTGTTGTTAAAACCGGCGCTTTGCCCCCACCCTTGGCGGACATTCAAGAGAAACGCCATCAATACGACGGTTAAGAATCCCGCTTTCCGCATCTCGAATTTGAAAATGGGCAATTGGAGGTTATCCGAATTGTTTACCGCCTTGCGTTGCAAGAACGTTTCAGCGAAAGAAAACGAGCCTAAAACAGGCGCATTCCACACATTCTTCCATTCAAACTGCTTAGAAAATGAGGCGCACATACCGGCGCACACATGAAGTAGAGAATTCCGTTTCATGAACGTTGGATAAGGTTAATTAAATAGCTGGCGTTGTCGCCGGATTTGTTTTCGGGCTTTATAGGGAAGCCTAACAAAGGTAAAATAATTGCCTTTCAAATAACAAAATGACTCTATTTTCTTGACAACACCCCAGGAATAACGGTGAATGGAATTATTGGTCAGCATCGCTAGAGTATAGAAGTTTAGGAGATATAAGAGTAATCCTTTTGACCCCTTACAACATCAAGGTAATTTTTCCTCTACGCTAACATATTGATTGCCGCTATCCACTTGTGTTAAGAAAGTACCAAAGATGTCGGGGTATTCAGTTCGAAGAAAAACAGGTGATTTAGCCTTTACCAACGCCTGATGAAATGTTTCGATTCAAGTTACTTCCAGTTCATATATCCGAAGGAAAATTGAACCTGTATGAAAAGCACAATCCTGTTAGTTTTCACAACGCTCATTTTAGCACAATCCTTTTGCGCAAGTGGTCAGCGATTGGTTCAAAAGACCCTTAAGTCAACATTGAATGCAACTTTTTATCACGGTGTTGCATCGGGTGACCCACGTGAACATGAAGTGGTATTGTGGACCCGAATTTCCTCGAATGGCAATGAGGACGCCGAGGTCACTTGGGAAGTCTCCACGACCACTGATTTTGCAGTTATTACCGCATACGGCAATGCTACTGCCACTTCGGCGAATGATTTTACGATCAAAGTACTTGCAGAAAACCTAAACTCGGGTCAATGGTATTATTACCGCTTCAAGGCATTTGACGTCTATTCGCCCATTGGCAGAACACGGACAGCTCCCGAGGGAGGTGTGAGTAACCTGCGCCTTGCAGTGATGGCTTGCGCAAACTACCAAGACGGGTATTTCAATGCTTACCGCGACGTGGTTAACAGGAATGATGTGGATGCCGTGTTGCATCTGGGAGATTATATTTATGAATACGGGTTGACCGATTTTTCTCCGGGCTCCGACACCTCCAGACAGCATGAGCCCGATTATGAAATTCTCGATTTGAACGATTACCGCCACAGGCATGCCCATTACAAATTGGATCCCGATTTACAAGAGCTCCATCGCCAGTTTCCGTTTATTTCTATTTGGGACGACCATGAGTCGGCTAATAATTCGTGGGTTGGAGGCGCGGAAAATCATTCACCTGCAACTGAGGGTGATTGGGAGCAACGCGTGAGTGCCGCGAAACAGGCCTATTTCGAATGGATGCCGATTTTACCCAGTAATCAACGTATTTATCGCTCCTTTAACTGGGGGAATCTGTTGAAATTGGTCATGCTGGATACACGCCTCGAAGGGCGCGAGGAACAGGCAGGAACTTCAGGTGCTGTCGTAAATGACACCAACCGAACACTGCTCGGTGATCAACAGCTCAATTGGTTTTTGAATGAATTGGATAACACACAAGCACAATGGAAAATCATGGGTAACCAAGTTATGATTTCTCCGTTGCGTATTTCCAGTCAAGCCGTTAATGAAGATCAATGGGACGGTTATCCGTTGGAACGCCTCGCCATCTTATCCCACATTGATGAGAACACAATCGATAACTGCGTCTTTCTCACGGGTGATATCCATACGTCGTGGGCCAACGATCTACCTGTAGATTTCGGTAGTTACACTGCTTCAACAGGTCAGGGCTCAGTGGCTGTCGAATACGTTTGCACGAGTGTCTCATCTTCGAGCATCTTCGACTTTGAGTTGGCAGAGGGGCTGATTCAACTCTTCAATCCGAATGTGAAATACGCGGAGTTAACCTCTCGCGGTTACTTATTGTTCGACGTAAACACGGAGCGAGTACAAGGCGATTGGGTATATGTGAGCACGGTATCCTCAACTGATTTTACCTCTTCCGTAAACGCTTCATGGGTGTGTAATGATTTGGAAAATCACCTGGAAGCTGCCGGTTTGCCCTTGGAACCCCGATTTACCAATCCTGAACTAGCGCCGGAAGCAGCACCAACTGTTGTAGCCGAAGCATCAACACCTGCCCCATCAATCATTGCGTGTTATCCCAATCCTTTCAGCAATTATCTGAAGTTTCAGATGTACAACCCATCCGGCGCTCCGCTTGAAATAACCCTTTATGATTTATCGGGAAGGCCTTTGGTATCCACCTGCATCGAGCAAGGTCCGGGAATTATAGAAGGTAAGATTGATACTGAATCGATTCGTTCATCTACCTTCATCCTGAGTGTATCAGATGGTAAATCACACATCGAGCAACGGGTAGTCAAGCAATAGCGTTATTTCTTCCCGCCATCCGTGTTTTCAACGATGTCAATGCGGCGTTTTAAGTGCCTGATCGATGTGAATTCGAATAAAATTCAGCAATCCATAGCCCAACGATTCGATTAGCGATATGACAGCCGGCGACCGATTAATTCGACAGTAATTGACGCGGTTAAGATTATTTACGATAGCGCAGAAACGTCATGATAAAAGACAACTCTCCTTCAGAAACAGTACTCTTGCGAAAGAGCGCCATGTGCTCAGTACCACTGCGCAAATTGTAGTTCAGTAACTGAGCATCCGTGAAAGAGTCGGCCTTCGATTTCTCTGCATTTGGCCCATGACAACTCGAACAAAACTGCATATACAATTTGAAACCTTGCTCATATTGTTTATCGAATTCACGGCGAGCCTCAATAGGCAGACCTGCCGGGTAGTTACACTCCGGCAGATCTGATTTTTTTACTGAGGCCTGTGATTTCTGCTTGGTGCTGCACGACTCAACAGCACAACCTATCACAAACATGCAAGCAACGCACAGTAGACGGATTCCGATGGGCGATTTCCTCATTCGCTACTATTTCGAAACTAGGATCGTTTGCGTCATCGACGCCCCGTGTGCTTGTAAAAGCAGTGTATATAAACCAGGCTCAAGATCACTGATATCAATTTTGGCGCTGTTACCTGCGCTAAACGGAACAAGCTCTTCCTTAACACATTTCGCCATCGCGTCGAATACAAGCAGGTAACCTTCTTGGATTTCATCGCATTCACTCAACGACAGATTCACGTGATCAACGCTAGGGTTAGGGAAGGCTTTCAATTCACTTTTTCCCGTAACAAAAACCTCTTGTGAAGCAATTGTGCTGCCATCTGTTGCGTCGACCAGGCGATAAAGATTCCAGCCTGAACGTGGATGTTCATCTGTAATTGAACCATTAGAGCGAAGGTTTTCAGCAATTGGAGTGTATTCTCCGTTTTTACCGGCGCGCTCCAAAATCACTTGTTCAGAGGCGGAAGAAATATCCCAATTGAGATTCACTTTGGCACCTTCCTCAGCGCTGCGCAAGGCAAAGCGATTGTTCATTGGCATACCTGCAGCAGGTGTGCAGAAATTGCGTGTAAAGTTGTAGGTAACAATTTGAGTCTCTGTGGTAGAGTTGCCTGTAGTACGGTAGCCGCGGAACGTAAATGTGATTGAACTTCCTCCATTATCCGTTACCTCTACAATTCCATACTGACCATTGGTAGAGCTAGGATTGGTGAATGCGCCTTGGCTGTATGTACCGCCTTTGTTTGAACCTGATTGGTTCAATCCTGCGGCGGAGAATACAGGATAGTCATTTGGATTGTTGCTGCCGGTAGAAAAATCATGATTTGATCCATTGTCTATGGCAATCATGTGAGCGTCGCCGCTAAACATCATCATGTTTAGAATATTGTTGTCTCTGAAAAAGTTCGATAACTCGGTGCGTTCCGCAGAGAAACCACCCCAATTGTCAGATTGTGTTCCACCCCATGATGTGCCGGTAATCCACGCAATCATTTGACAGTTGTCGCGCGCTGCCAAACATTGTTGCTTGAACCATTCTTTTTGGGTCGTTCCAAACATGGTTCCACTGGCACGCAAGCTTCTGAGATCGGCGAGAATAAAACGTACGCGGCCAATAACGAATGACTGATAAATAGGCACATTGCCGGAACCCGCTACTAACGGATAATGAGGTATATATTCCTGGTAGGCCTGGCGTGCATTGGCCGTTCCTGTAAGTCCACTTCCTGTATTGTTATTACCACAATAATCATGATCATCCCACATATAAGCCAACGCGGTTCTTTTCAGCAAACTCGAGGTCGGGCCAGCCGACAATATTGTTTCATACGGATTGCGGTGTGTGGCGATATTGCTTGAGTTAGGATCCGCATAATGGAAGTCACCTGTCTCTATGAAAAACAATGGATTCTTATTTTGAATGGCCGCGTACACCTGGTGATTCACAGAACCTGAGCATGAACCATGAGCAAAGCTGAACGAGAATGCTCCTGAAGCCGGAGTTTTAAATTGGCCAATATCTTCCGATGAATTATCAAGTACGCCATTTGATTCTATCGCGTAGTAGTATTGCGTGTTTGGTTGAAGCCCTGTAACATTGAACTTAGTCATGAAATTGGTCGCCGATGACGAACTAACGAATGCCGAATAAATAGGATTACTCAGGTCTAGGTTGGCACTCACCACAGCTCTGCAAGTCGAAGAGGCAGATGTCATTTTTGCTGAAATGGTAACAGACGTAGCCTGCAGAGCACCACTTAATAAATGGATTACCTCATTTACCGTAGTATTTGCAACCGTTGTAAAATTGGCTAACGATGAAAATGCACTTGTTGTTCCATTACAAACAGCTTGCACTTGAAACTCATGTGCTGTAGACGCTGTTAGGCCGCTAAGTGTAAAAGAATTGGTTGTAAGATTTGAAACTGTTGTAAACACCGTTGCTGCCGAGGTTTTCCAAAGCAGGTTGTACGAACTTACACCAGAAACGGCCGTCCAGCTTAATAATGCAGATGAAGATGTAATACTGCCTGCACTCAATCCTGTTGGCACACCACAGACACCAGGAACCGGCGTTGTAAATGAAGTAAGTGTGGAGAATGCACTCGTTGTGGTTCCACAAACAGCCTGCACTTGGAATTCATAGCCCGTTCCTTCGGTAAGTCCTGTGATATTGGTTGATGTACCTGTGACATTGTTAATCACATTGAACGTAGCGCCACCAATGGCCCTCCACTGCACGTTGTATGCGGTTGCGCCAAGCACCGATTGCCAGTTCAGTGTAGCCGAAGTGGGGGCAAGTGTGTTTGCCAATAAGTTGGTTGGAACACCGCAAACTCCGGGGTTGACAACAGAGATGCTGATATTGTCGAGACCGATGCGCTGATCAGGCGATGCGCTTGTTGAATTATCATCTACCCAACGCAATCTCAACTCAGCACCATTAGCTATTGCTGCTGATAAGGTTACTTGTTGTGAAAAATTGCTCGTTCCTGTGGTGTTGGGAACTGTAGTTGAAGTGGGATTAAGAGCGGTCAACGCAGTCCAAGTGCTACCGTTGTTTACGCTGGCGAATAGAAAATAGCCCGGCAGCGATTCACTTGCTGAACTTGTGGCAAAACGGAGAATGTCATAAGAAATCTGGACCGTGCTGAATGTTGAACCCGAGTTGTTGAGAAGACGAAGTTGAAGAATATTACCGGCACCACTTGTCGGCGACGTACCCAAAGCACGATCCGTTGTCGTGCTTCCCGAGTAGTTGTAAGCGCGTGTATTGCTTGTGCCACTGAAGGTATTCGTAGCAACGATAAGGTTATCATTAGTTGTACCCGAAGAAGCAGCAGAAATAGAGCCGCTGGCGGGTATAGAGGAACCCCAAGTGGAATTACTACCACCGAGGCTACCAATATGACTCCATCCAATAGGCATCGTACTTCCAGTTCCAAGTGCGTCAAAATTTTGGGAGTAAGTTCCGGGAAAATTTACTTGGGCGCACAAGCTGAAACAACTTGCAACGAAGCCCGCAAACACAATGAGTTTTCTGTAGAGTGTCATGATGTTAGAATTGATAAGGTAAGGTGAATTTTAAAAGCGAAACTATTGGCTTCTCGAAAAAAGAGTTAGGCCTTGAGGGTTAAATAGTCGTTACAAAAAAACGGTTATACGTCATGCGATTGCTA
>Ga0114980_10000367_pt1 | contig 32499 bp, 31 predicted proteins | sample S_140806_EF_Meta_FD_87018 | JGI IMG/M metagenome (GOLD analysis project Ga0114980, IMG submission 87018) | Freshwater microbial communities from Lake Simoncouche, Canada to study carbon cycling - S_140806_EF_MetaG | ecosystem: Environmental > Aquatic > Freshwater > Lake | place: Lake...
ACCGGCCTTGGCCAGCGTCATCGTGATCGCCGCCGTCAGCGTCGTCTTGCCGTGGTCAACGTGACCAATCGTGCCGATGTTGCAGTGCGGCTTGTTACGTTCGAACTTTTCCTTGGCCATGGCCAAAACTCCTGTGGCCCGGAAGGGGGCGGGTGGATCATCGAAATTCTGGAGCGGGTAGACGGAATCGAACCGACATATTCAGCTTGGAAGGCTGCTGTACTACCATTGTACTATACCCGCGCGGAGACGGCCTCGGGCCCGAAAGCCTTCGACCGCCGACCCGATATGGGGTCCGGACCGTCGTTTCGAAACCGCGTGGTGGGGGAAGCAGGACTCGAACCTGCGAAGCTTACGCAGGGGATTTACAGTCCCCCCCCTTTGCCACTCGGGACATTCCCCCAGCGCGTTCTCGAACCGTCGGACCGATGCGCCGGCGACCTTTCGGTCGTCGAGACAACAAAAGCTCTCGGTGTCCCGCGTCGCCTGGTTTAGGAGGGGCGCCAGACCCGAAAGCCCTCTGGGCTCCAAATCGGAGGGCGTCTTATAGTGTCGAGAAATCCAGAACGCAACGACCGGAAATCGGGCAAAAAGCCGGTCTTCGGGGACAGGTCTGCGACCCGTCCGGGCGGCTCCGGAGGGGGTGCCAAGGGTCCCGCTGCGGGCGGTCCGGACCGTGGCGGCTGGAACCCCAATCCCAAGCCGAAAGCCTTCTCTGATTCCGCGCCGCGCCCGTCGCGCGCCAAGGCGGACGCCGACAATTTCGTCTGGGGCCGCCATCCGGTCATCGCCGCCCTGGCCAATCCGGCCCGCAAGGGCATGGGCCGCCTGCTGGCGACCGCCGACCGTGCCGCCGAGCTTGAGCGGGACAGACTGACCCACGGCCATCGCATCGAAATCATCGAGGCCCAGGCCCTGGACCGGATGCTGCCGCCCGGCGCGGTGCATCAGGGTCTGGCCTTCAAGGTCCAACCGCTGGAAGGCGTGGCGCTGGCGGACATCGCCGGGGACGGCGGCGTCATCGTCATGCTGGACCAGCTGACCGATCCGCAGAACGTCGGGGCCATCTTCCGTTCGGCCCTGGCCTTCGGCGCGAAAGGCATCGTCGTGCAGGACCGCCACTCACCCGCCCTCGCCGGGGCCCTGGCCAAGGCCTCGGCAGGGGCGACTGAACGTCTGCCCTGCGCCCGCGTGACCAATCTCAGCCGGGCGCTTGAAACCCTCGCCGACATGGGCTGGCGTGCGGTCGGTCTTGACGGCTCGGCGGAACTGACGCTGGAACAGGCCCTCGACGACCGCCCAACCGTCCTGGTCATGGGCTCGGAAGGCGACGGCATTCGCCGGCTGGTGGCGGAACATTGCGACGTGCTGGCGAAGATTCCGATGCCCGGCGGGTTCGAGAGCCTGAACGTCTCAAATGCCGCCGCTGTGGCCCTTTATGAGGCCAACCGGAAGCAGCAGTCGTGACCGCCTTGCCGATCACCGCTTGATCCCGCCCCACCCCCTGCCCTAGACGCGCGTCATGGAATTCCTCTCGTCTCCCGAATTCGCCAGCCAGGCCGCAGCCCTCGGCCAGGTTCTGATGATCGATCTGGTGCTGGCCGGCGACAATGCCGTGGCCGTCGGCCTCGCGGCCGCCGCCCTCGCCCCCGAGCAGCGCAAGAAGGCCATCCTCATCGGCCTGGCCGCCGCCGTGATCCTGCGCATCGGCTTCGCCCTGATCACCGTGCAGCTGCTGGCCATCATCGGCCTGCTGCTGGCCGGCGGGGTATTGCTGCTTTGGGTCTGCTGGAAGATGTGGCGCGAACTGCAGGAGCAGAGGACACACGACCAGGCCGAGGCCGAGGCCGAGCTGGAGACCGCCCTGTCCGCCCACCACGGCGGAGGCCCGCCGCCCGAGGCCCTGGGCATCCCGCGCAAGACCTTTGCCGCCGCCCTGATCCAGATCATGATCGCCGACGTCACCATGTCGCTGGACAACGTCCTGGCGGTCGCCGGTGCCGCGCATGAGCATCCCTGGATCATGGTCTTCGGCCTGGTCCTGTCCATCGCCCTGATGGGTGTCGCCGCGACCTTCATCGCCAAGCTGCTGACCAAACACCGCTGGATCGGCTACGTCGGCCTGGTCATCGTCCTCTATGTCGCCGTGCACATGATCTGGGACGGCGCGCGGTCGGTGATCGTGCGGACCGACCGGATGGACGCCTTCAACGCCTCGGCCCCGGCCTTCCTCGATATCAGCGAGAAGGAGAAGGCCAAATTCCTCAAGGGTCTGCCCGCCGAGCCTGCCGCGGTGGCACCGCCACCGGTGACGGTCACTCCGGCGGCAGCGTCCCCCAGCGGCGCATCGCCGACCTGAGCCAGTCCGGCGCAAGGGCCGGATCGGGCTGGGGCGAGGCGTTTGCCGCCGCCCGGGCCTGCATCCCGGCAAGGGGCGGCACATCATGGGCCAGACGCTCGGCGTCCGTGGTCGCCGGATCGACGTCCCAGAGCCTCCAGCCGACGCCGTCGGGCACGATGTTGGTGCCGTATTTCTGGGGCAGGCCGGCATACATCAGCGACCGGTCCAGCGCGGCTGCGGCCAGCCAGCGCGCGCCGGCGTGGCCCAGCGCCGCGGACCGGGCGGCCAGACGGCTGCCAAGGGCCGCCTCCTCCGACAGATCGCCGTGGTTCAGGACCCAGGCGGCGGCATGGAGAGCGTCTGCATCCTCGGGCCAGCCATCCGCCAACAAGGCCGTAACCGCCTCACGTCGCGCCCGGTCCCGGGCCCTCAGTGCCGCATAGGCGGGCTCACCCGCCAGCACCGCGCGATCCTCGGCCTGATCCTCGGCCAGCAGCCTGACGAGGGCGGCCGACCGATCCATGGTCAGGCGTCGGCGCCGCCGAAGCGTTCGGACCACTCGGCCACCTGCGTGTCCTCGATCTTGGTGAACAGGACCCCCGCTGCCGCGACCATCTGACCCCGCGGCAGGGCGTCCAGCAGCGGTTCGCCCGCCGTCGGCCAGCTCAGGTCCGTGGCCCCAACCGCCGCCCCGATCTTCACCGCCGAATGCGGCATGACCGGCGCGGCCAGACGGGCGAACAGGGCGACCAGGTTCAGACCGGTGCGCACGCCGACCGCCGACCGCTCGACATCGGTCTTGTAGGCCGTCCAGGGAGCGGCCTCCTGCAGATACTCATTGCCCAGCACCCAGACGGCGCGCAGGGCCACGGCGGCCTTGCGGAACTCCATGGCCTCGAACTGGGCCGTGGCCTCGGCGATGCCGGCGCGGAGATCGGCCTCCAGCTTCACCTCCAGCGGACCCGGTTCGCCCTGATCCGGCACCACGCCGTCGAATTTGCTCTCGGCGAACTTCACGATGCGGTTGACGAAATTGCCCAGCACATCGGCCAGGTCCTTGTTGGTCGTCGACTGGAACTGCTCCCAGGTGAAGGCCGCGTCGGAATGCTCCGGCCCATAGGCCGTCAGGTGCCAGCGCCAGTAATCGGCGGGCAACAGTTCCAGCGCCTGGTCCATGAAGACGCCGCGCTTCTGGCTGGTCGAGAATTTGCCGCCGTACCAGTTCAGCCAGTTGAAGGCCTTGAGCGTATCGACCGTCTTCCAGGGCTCGCCCGAGCCGAGGATCGTCGCGGGGAAGCTGACGGTGTGGAAGGCGACATTGTCCTTGCCCATGAACTGGACGTAGCGGACATCATCCGCCCCCTCGTCCGTCCGCCACCAGTTGCGCCAGGTGGTTCCGGTCGTCTCGGCCCATTCCTCGGTCGCGCCGATGTATTCGATGGGGGCGTCGAACCAGACATAGAAGACCTTGCCCTCCATCCCCGGACGCGGGCCGCCGTCGGGACCCACCACCGGCACACCCCATTTCAGGTCGCGGGTGATCCCCCGGTCGATCAGCCCCTCGTCGAGATGCTTGAGTGCGATCGACCGGGCCAGGGTCTGCCAGTCATGCTTCGCATTGATCCACGCCCGGATCCGGTCCGCCAGCTTCGTCTGCAGCAGATACAGGTGCCGCGTGTCCCGGACCTCGAGATTGCGCGAGCCCGACACCGCCGAATACGGATCGATCAGGTCGGTCGGGTCCAGCAGCCGCCCGCAGTTGTCGCACTGGTCGCCGCGCGCGCCGACATGACCGCAGTGTGGGCAGGTCCCCTCGACATAGCGGTCCGGCAGGAAGCGGGCGTCGTCGACGGAATAGATCATCCGGTCGACCCGCTCCTCGATCAGGCCGTTCTTCTCCAGAACCGCGGCGAAATGCTGGGTCAGCCGCTGATTGGGTGCGTTCGACGACCGGCCGAACCAGTCGTAGCTCAGGCCGAAGGCCAGACCCGCCGCCTTCTGGACCTCGTGCTGTTCGTCGCAATAGCTGCGCACGTCCTGACCGGCGGCGGCGGCAGCCAGCTCGGCCGGTGTGCCGTGTTCGTCCGTGGCGCAGATGTAGAGCACCTCATGCCCCTGCGCCCGCTTGAACCGCGCATAGACATCCGCCGGCAGCATCGAGCCCGCGAGGTTCCCCAGATGCTTGATGCCGTTGATGTACGGCAGGGCCGAGGTGATGAGGATGCGGGACATGGAGGCCAGGGATTAGGGATTGGGGATGAGGGATTAGGGATTAGGGATTGGGCATGGTTAGTGGCGAGTGCTTGAGGACATCGCAACCCCGATGCCCCCTAATCCCTAATCCCTCATCCCCAATCCCTGCGGTGCCAGCCGCCGCGCCACCCGCACGAACCGCCCGGTCAGCAGCACGGACGAGACCAGGCTTGCAACGATCACGGCCCAGACCAGGCCGTTCACGCCAATCTCATGCGCCCACCACCAGCCCAGCGGCATCATGATCGCCGTATAGCTGACGAAATGCATGATCGTCGGCCACCAGACATCGCCGGCGGCCCGGTTGGCAGAGGCCGAGACGACCTGGATGCCGTCGGCCACGAAGAACAGGGTCGTCAGCACGAGGGCCGGGACCACCACGGCCAGCAAGGCCGGATCACGGTTATAGGCACTGGCGATCAGGGGGGCTCCCGGCCAGACAAACAGGGCCACCATGAGGGTCAGGGCCGTCACCACCCCGATCCCGACCAGTCCGGCTCTCAGCACGCCGCGCCCGTCACCGGCCCCGTGCGCTCGTCCGACCAGCACCGCCGTCGCCGAGGCCAGCCCCATCGGCAGCATGAAGACCATGGCCGTGACATTCAGCACGATCGCCCAGGCCGAGGTTTCAATGGCCCCGAGCCGGCCGGCGATGAAGGTCATGGCGGCGAACGCTCCGACCTCGATGAAATAGCTGGAGCCGGCCCCGTAGCCGATCTTGCGTTGCTCGCGCTCGTCGGGAAGGTCGCGCTTCGGACGGTTGAAAATCCCCAGCGCCCGCGCCTCGGGCAGGCGCAGGATGTAGAGGATCAAGAACACCGCCAGCGAGGTCCGGGCGAAGAAGGTCGCCCAGGCCGAGGCGATGGCCCCGTCGAGGCCGATCCCGAGCAGGTCGGGCACCAGCAGCAGGTTGAGCGCCAGGTTGACGCCATTGGCGATCCACATGGCCCACATGCCGGCGCGCGGCCGGTTCATCGCCTCGAGGAAGAACTGCGCTGCCACACTGACCAGATAGCCGGGCATGGACAGGGCAAAGACCACCAGCACCGGCGCGGCACCCTCGGCCAGACCGTCGGCCAGTCCCATATGCTGCAGCGCCCAGGGGCCGAGCAGGATCAGGCCGAACATGGAGGCGAAGCCCAATTGCATCGCATAGGTCACGCCGCGCCGCAGCACGCCGCCGACCTCGGCGCGCCGCCCCTCCCCGATCAGGCGGGCGGTCATCACCTGCACCCCCATCATCAGGCCGACCGCGGTGGTGATGATGATCGAGGTCGGCGCCAGGGCCAGCGAGCTGTAGGCCAGTTCCAGCCCCGAGAAATTGCCGACCACGATCACATCGGTCAGCCCCATGGTCATGATGCCGATGCGCGCCAGCACTACCGGCCACGCGAGGTGCAGCAGGTCCTTCAGGGTCGCGCGGGTCTGGACGTTGAAGCCGATCATGGGAGGCGGGACAGGCCATGGCACAGGTTCGGCGTCAACTGGATTTGCTGGCGGGTGACATAAGGTGGGCTTCTCGCCCAGCGCAGCGGCGCTGGCGCCGGGCTGGTTCATCACAAAGGCCACGAAGGAGGCACGAAGAACACCAAGGGGCCAGGGCACGGATCGCGCGGAGCGCCATCAAGTCCTCCACATTGGAACGCCCGCGGCGCCACTCGCTCGCTCTCTTGGAGACCTTCGTGCCTCCTTCGTGGCCTTTGTGATGAACCAGCCTCGCCGGACCCGCGTGCGTCGACCGAAGGCGCGCTCCACCTTTCCCGCGCCCGCGAACCCGCTTAAACCAGCCGCATGCCCAAGCTGACCTCCGCTATCGACCCGCACAGCCCCGCCTTCAAGGCGCTGGATGCCCATAACCGGGCCCTCCGCGACGAGCTTCACGCCAAGGTCTCGAAGGCCGCGCGCGGCGGCTCGAACGCCAGCCGCGACCGCCACGTCTCGCGCGGCAAGCTGCTGCCGCGCGACCGGGTTGAACGGCTGCTGGATCCCGGCTCGCCCTTCCTCGAGATCGGCCAGCTGGCCGCCAACGGCATGTATGGCGATGCGAAGGACCCCGACGGTGCCCCCGGCGCCGGCATGATCTGCGGCATCGGCCGGGTCTCGGGTCGCGAGGTCATGATCGTCGCCAACGACCCGACGGTGAAGGGCGGCGCCTATTTCCCGATGACGGTGAAGAAACACCTGCGGGCCCAGGAGATCGCCGAGCAGAACCGCCTGCCCTGCGTCTATCTGGTCGATTCCGGCGGGGCCAACCTGCCCCACCAGGCCGAGGTCTTCCCCGACCGCGACCATTTCGGCCGTATCTTCTTCAACCAGGCGCGGATGTCCGCGAAGTCGATCCCCCAGATCGCCTGTGTCATGGGCTCCTGCACGGCCGGCGGGGCCTATGTCCCGGCCATGTCGGACGAGAGCGTCATCGTCCGCAACCAGGGCACCATCTTCCTGGCCGGCCCGCCGCTGGTGAAGGCCGCCACGGGCGAGGTCATCCCGGCCGAGGAGCTGGGCGGGTCAGAGACCCACGGCCGCAGGTCCGGCGTGGTGGACTATGTCGCCGATAATGACGAACACGCACTGGAAATCGTCCGCACCATCGTCGACAGCCTGAACACGGTGAAGTCGGTCGAGCTGGATGTTCGCGAGCCCCGCGCCCCGGCTTTCGACGCCGAGGAGCTGTACGGTCTGATCCCCGATGATGTCCGCGCCCCCTATGACGTGCGCGAGGTCATCGCCCGCCTGGTCGACGGCTCGGAGTTCGACGAGTTCAAGGCCCTGTACGGCACGACCCTGGTCTGCGGCTTCGCCCGTATCTGGGGCTATCCCGTCGCCATCCTGGCCAACAACGGCGTGCTGTTCTCGGAGAGCGCGCTCAAGGGGGCCCATTTCATCGAGCTGGCCTGCAAGCGGAAGATCCCGCTGGTCTTCCTGCAGAACATCTCGGGCTTCATGGTCGGCGGCAAATACGAGGCCGAGGGCATCGCCAAGAACGGGGCCAAACTGGTCACCGCCGTCTCCTCGGCCGAGGTGCCGAAATTCACCGTCCTGATCGGCGGCAGCTTCGGGGCCGGCAACTACGGTATGTGCGGCCGCGCCTTCGCCCCGCGCTTCCTGTTCACCTGGCCCAACAGCCGGATCAGCGTCATGGGCGGCGAGCAGGCCGCCGCCGTCCTGGCCACCGTCCACCGCGACGCCGACAGCTGGACCCCCGACCAGGCCGAGGCCTTCAAGGCCCCTATCCGCGCGAAATACGAGGATGAGGGCAACCCTTACTACGCCACCGCCCGCCTCTGGGACGACGGCGTCATCGACCCGGTGCAGACACGCGACGTGCTGGGACTGGCCATTTCGGCGAGCCTGAACGCCCCGATCCCGGAGACGACGTTCGGCGTGTTCAGGATGTAGCGACCTGTCATCCCGGACGCCGCGATGACAAGCCGCGCTCGCCCTTCACGACAACCGTGATCTTTGCGCGAGCGCGATGCGATTTGCCGGGTGATGCGTTACAGACGCACAGTCTCAAGAGGACCCGCCATGAGCCAGCCCACCGACGCCGAATTGAACGCCCTCGACATTACCCCGGGCGAGGCCGCCGAGATCAATGCCATCGCCCATCCGCTGCTGACCGATCCGGCCCCGGACGCCAATGATGATCTGGTCCGGATCGACTCCACCGCCGACGGCGTGGTCTTCATCACCATCAACCGTCCGGAGCGGCGCAACGCCTTCGATGCGCCGACCATCGCCGCCCTCTATGAGGCCTTCGAGACCCTGCAGGGCGCGGACCATGTGCGCGTGGTCTTCATCCGCGGGGCCGGCGGGACGTTCAGCGCCGGGGCCGACCTGGCCTGGATGGCCGATGCCGTCCGCTGGTCCGAAAGCGACAACCGCGACGACGCCATGGGGCTGGCGAAGATGCTCAAGGCCCTGCACGAGATCCCGGCCCTGACCTGCGCCATCGTCGAGGGCGCGGCCATGGGCGGCGGGGCCGGCATCGTCGCGGCCTGCGATATGGCTGTGGCGGTCAGGGGCGCGAAATTCGCCTTCTCCGAGGTCAAGCTCGGCCTCATCCCGGGCACCATCGCCCCCTATGTGGTCGAGGCCATTGGCGCCCGCACCGCCCGCGCCCTGTTCATGACGGCCGAACTGTTCGACGCCGAGGCGGCCAGGGGGTTCGGCCTGATCGGCCAGGTGCTGGACAGCGCCGACCAGATCGACGGCTTCATCGCCGGCTTCACCGACCGCATGAAAGCCTGCGCCCCGGGTGCCGTCGGCGACGCCAAGCGGCTGGTGAACCACGTCGCCGGCCACCGCATCGACCATGCCCTGATGGAAGAAACCGCAAAGCGGATCGCCCGCGCCCGCGTCTCGCCCGAGGGCCAGGAAGGCGTCAACGCCTTCCTCGAGAAGCGCAAGCCGCGCTGGGCGGAGTAGAAGGAGTGGTTAGTGGCGAGTGATTAGTGGTTAGTCGTTGCAGTTCCTTGTCCGGCGGAAGGGCGACGCCGTCATCGCGGCCTCACAGGTGCAAGCCAACCACTAACCACTAATCACTAGCCACTCATCCCCGCTCGCATCTAGAACCGACCCATGTTCACCTCCGTCCTGGTCGCCAATCGTGGCGAGATCGCCTGTCGCGTGTTCCGCACCGCCCGCCGCATGGGTATCCGGACCATCGCCGTCTATTCCGAGGCCGATGCGAAGGCCCTGCATGTCCGCGAGGCCGATGAGGCCGTCCTGATCGGCCCGGCCCCGGCACGCGAATCCTATCTGGACGCCGCAAAAGTCCTCGCCGCCGCAAAGGCCACGGGCGCGGAGGCTATCCATCCCGGCTACGGCTTCCTGTCCGAGAATGCCGACTTCGCCGAGGCCGTCATGGCTGCCGGCCTGGTCTGGATCGGCCCGCCGCCCGCCGCCATCCGCGCCATGGGACTGAAGGACGCCGCCAAATCCCTGATGATCGCGGCCGGGGTGCCGGTCACGCCCGGCTATCTCGGCGAGGACCAGTCGCTGGCCCGCCTGCAGACCGAGGCCGACGCCATCGGCTATCCGGTGCTGATCAAGGCTGTCGCCGGCGGCGGCGGCAAGGGGATGAAGAAGGTCGACCGGGCCGAGGATTTCGCCGACGGCCTCGCCTCGGCCCAGCGCGAGGGCCAGTCATCCTTCGGCGACCCGCGCGTCCTGATCGAGAAATACATCACCCGCCCGCGGCACATCGAGGTGCAGGTGTTCGGGGACACGCACGGCACCGTCGTCCATCTGTATGAGCGCGACTGCTCCCTGCAGCGCCGCCACCAGAAGGTGATCGAGGAGGCCCCTGCCCCCGGCATGGACGCCGCCACCCGCAAGGCCGTCACCGACGCTGCTGTCCGCGCGGCGAAGGCGGTGAACTATGAGGGCGCCGGCACCATCGAATTCATCGCCGATGCCTCCGAAGGGCTCAAGGCCGACCGTATCTGGTTCATGGAGATGAACACCCGGCTGCAGGTTGAGCATCCGGTGACGGAAGAGGTCACCGGCGTCGATCTGGTCGAATGGCAGTTCCGCGTCGCCGCCGGCGAGCCCATGCCGCTGAAACAGGACGAGATCACGCTCAACGGCTGGGCCATGGAGGCGCGGCTGTATGCGGAGGACCCCGCCAACGGCTTCCTGCCCAGCATCGGGAAGCTGGAGCATTTCGTGATGCCGGGCGACATCCGCGTCGACACCGGGGTCGAGGAAGGCGGCGAGGTCAGCCAGTTCTACGACCCGATGATCGCCAAGCTGATCGTGCATGGGGACACGCGGGAAGAGGCGGCGGAAGCGCTGGCGGAAGCCTGCGCCGGGGTTGAGGTCTGGCCTGTAAAGACCAACGCGGCCTTCGTCATGAAATGCCTGGAGCATCCCCGGTTCGTCTCCGGCGACGTTGATACCGGCTTTATCGCAACCGAAGAAAGCGACCTCGCGGCCGAGCCTCTGTCGGAAATGGGGGTCGAAGACGCCGCCCACCGCTTGCGCCACGTCGCAGCCGGTTACGGGGACAGCGCGGATTCGCCATGGGACAGTCTGACCGGTGCGGTCGGCTTCAGGGCCAATGCGCCGTCCCGTATCACCCAGTCCGTCGTTGTCGACGGGGTGCCGCAGATAGCCCGAATGCTCAACGACGACGACCATCCAATGACTCGACTGATCAGCCTGTCAGCGACCCGTTTGGTTGCCTTTGAAAGCGGGTCAGCCTTCGAGGTGAGCGCCTTCGCCCGGGGCGGGTCTGGAGCCTCCGGCCCCGCCTCCGACGGTGCCCTCCGCGCGCCCATGCCCGGCAAGATCGTCGCCACCCCCGCCAAACCCGGCGACACCGTCACCAGGGGTCAGCCCGTCGTGGTGCTGGAAGCCATGAAGATGGAGCACGCCCTCGTTGCCCCGTTCGACGGCGTGGTCGGCGAGATCGGCGTCTCGGTCGGCGATCAGGTCGCGGCGGATGCGGTGCTGGCGACCGTCGAGGCGAACGCTCCGCCTCAATGACGTCCCTCCACATGATCAAACTCTGCGTCGGCGTCGCCAAGGTGGAGACGCTGGAGCGCCGTGCCGCCAAGGGCGAGTGGCTGACCGTCCAAACCCGCATGACCCCCAAGCGGGCGGCCGAGTTGGAGGACGGCGGCTCGATCTACTGGGTGATGAAGGGTTCGGTGACCTGCCGCATGCCCATCCTCGACATCGCCACCCGGGGCGAGGGCAAGGCCTCGATGTGCCACATCACCCTGTCGCCCGAGGTCGTCCGCACCGCCCCCCAGGCCCGCCGCCCCTTCCAGGGCTGGCGCTATCTGGAGCCCAAGGACGCCCCGCCCGACCTGTCGACTCTCGATGCGGGCGAGGTGCCGGAGGATCTGGCCAAGCGGTTGCGGGAGATGGGGGCGTGGTAGGGGTGATGAGTGGTTAGTGGCTAGTGGCTAGTGGTTAGTGGTTAGTGGTTAGTGGTTGCAGCGTCTCTGCTCGCGGAAGGGCGGCGCTGATCGCGCTTCCTCACCGGCGGTGGCCAGCCACTAACCACTAGCCACTAATCACTCCCCACGACTCCGGCTAACCTCCCCCCATGCCCGCTCCCCGTTCCGACCGGCTGGAAGACGCCCTGCATCGTATCTTCGAGGGCGGCAAGACCACGCGCGCCAGCTGGTTCGCCCTGACCGGCGGCGAGACCCTGTTCGCCGAGGGCGACGCCGCCGACACCCTGTATCTGCTGCGCAGCGGCAGGCTGGGCGTGTTCCGTCGCGATCACGGCGAGGCCCGGCCGCCCCAGTTCGTCGGCGTCATCCGGCCCGGTGAGCCCGCCGGCGAAATGGCCATGCTGGCCGGGACCGAACACACCGCCGACGTCGTCGCCCTGCGCGACTGCGAGGTTCTGGCCCTGCCCCGCGACGCCTTCTTCGAGGCCGCGCGGACCGAGCCGGACCTGATGGTCGAACTGTCCCGGCTGATGATCCAGCGCGCCCGCGACCGTCGCTCCGGCGGCGGCGAGCCCAGCGTGTTCGGCTTCATATCGGCCCGCCCTCGCCCGATCCGCGCCTTCGTCGAGCGGATCGCCGCCGCGATAGAGGCGGAAGGCTTCACCTGCCAGGTCATCGACCAGACCGCCCTCGCCTCGGCCGCCGAGTGGTTCAGCCGGGTCGAGGACGCCCACGACTTCGTCCTCTATGTCGCCGAAATGGAGGAGGCCGCCTGGGCCGCCCTGTGCGCACGGCAGGTCGACCGGCTGTTCGTGGTCGGCAACAGCCTGATGGCCCCGCCCAACCGGCCCATGCCGCATGCGGGCGTGCTGGACGCCCAGCGCCGCACCGACCTCATCCTGCTGCGCGAACCCCATATGGCCCGGCCGGCCAATACGGCGGTCTGGCTCGACTCCATCCAGCCCGGCCGCTGGTTCCAGGCGGTCGAGGGAGACAAGGCCGACGCCGACCGCATGGCCCGCGTCATCACCGGGTCGGCCGTCGGGGTCGTCATGTCGGGCGGCGGGGCCCGCGCCTATGCCCATCTCGGCGCCCTCAGGGCCCTGCATGAGGCGGGGGTGCCGATCGATTTCGTCGGCGGCTCGTCGATGGGTGCCGTGATCGCTGCCGGTCCGGCGATGGGCTGGTCCCAGGAAGAGCTGGAAGCCCGCATCCACAAATCCTTTGTCGAGAGCGATCCGCTTTCGGACCTGGCCTTCCCGATCCTGGCCATGACCCGGGCGAAGAAGGTCGATCGCCTGCTGCGCGAGGCCTATGGCGAGACCGATCTCGCCGATCTGGTGATCCCGTTCTTTGCGGTCTCGACCAATCTGACCAGCGGCCGGATCGAGGTTCACAGGCGGGGCCTGATGCGCCGCGCCATGCGCGCCTCGATCGCCATCCCGGGCCTGCTGCCGCCCATCGTCATCGACGGTCAGGTGCTCGTCGACGGGGCCGTCCTGAAGAACCTGCCGACCGAGGTCATGCGCCAGATGCACAGCGGCCCGATCATCGGTGTCGACATGTCCGAGGCTCGCGGCGTCGATCCTGACCTGATCGAGCACCCGCCGTCGATCTGGCGGCTGATCGTGACCGGTGCCTGGCGACGCGGTCCGCCCATCGTCTCCATCCTGATGCGCTCGGCCACCCTGACCACGGATGCCGATATCGAGAGTTCGCGCGCGGCCACGGATCTGTTGATCCAGCCGACGCCGGACCGGCTGGATATCCGCGACTGGAAGGGTTTCGACGTCGGCGTCGCCGCCGGCTATCTGGCGGCCTCTGAAGCCCTCGCCAGGCTTGATGGGCCCGTGACCGGCCTTCGGCGAAGACGCCCGGGCGCCGATCTCGCACCATCCCCGGCTGACCTTGAAGCATAGGGCCCGGGGCTACGGCGAGTTACCCCGGTCCGGGGCGCATCAGGCTGACGACCGAGGGAAGATGGTACCGCCTCTCAGGCTTGAACTGAGGACCTCCGGTTCCACAAACCGGCGCTCTAACCAACTGAGCTAAGGCGGCGCACTCTCGCGAGCGGCGTGTCTAGCGGGGTCTCGGGCGCCGATCAAGACGGATATGGGATTGTGCCCATCTGTCGTCCGGACGCCGCACCGCCCGCCCGGCTGTTCCCGCCGCGACCCCAAAAGAAAACGCCCCGGAGGCGGACCTCCGGGGCGCTGACTTATTCTGGATCCGTCGGATCACTCCGGCGGAGGCGGACGGAACCGGACGGTCCATTCCACCCGGGCACCGACAGCGGCCCCGTCAACCGTACCCGGAGTCACCCGCGAGCGGCGGGCGGCTGCGAGGGCGGCAGCACCGAAGCCCATGCCTTCCGGATCTTCCGAGACCACCCGACAATCCGTCAGGCTGCCACTCGGTTGCAGACCACAGCTGACGCGGACCGAGGAGACACCCTCGACGCCACGTGAGGCTGCCCGCTCCGGATATTCCGGAAGAACCTGACGACCCCAGCTCGGGTTCGTCACGACCGACGGACGCGGCGGCGGCGGAGCCGGAGGCGGAGGCGGACCGGGGACGATAACCGGGGGACCCCGATACTCGACGCGGTCTTCCTTCTTCGTCGGCTCGATCGGCAGAGTCATCGGCGGCGGCGGCGCGTTCGGAACCACGACCGGGGGACGCACCTGCAGCTTGGGCGGCGGCGGCGTGTCCGGCGGAGGCGGCGGCGGCGGCGGAGGCGGCGGCGGAATGGGCTCAATCAGCTCCACATCCACCGAATCGTCCGAGTAGTTGATTTCCCGCAGCTTGAACTGGGCGTTGATGAAGTAGAACGCCAGGATCGAGAACAGGATGCTGACGACCAGGATGCTGGCCAGAAGGACGCCCGGGGGAACCCCGAACAAACCCTTGGCCTTGGGCGCATCGTATCTGGAACGGTGATATTGGATGTCTGTCATGATCTCACCGTTTCCTACTGAACGTCCGTATCTTCACCGACCAGGGCAACGCTGTAGAAGCCGTTGTCCTGCAGCGAATTCATGACCTGCATGAAGTCGCCGTAGCGGGTGCCTTTGTCCGCCCGGATGAAGATGCGTTCGTCGGCCGGACTACGACGGCCGATCTGGGCCGTAAGCTCCGAACCGATTTGGTCCAGTTCGAGGGCACCGTCGCCAAGGTAGGCCTGACCATCGGCCGTGATCGAGATATAGATCGGCGTCGGTGGGTTTGGAGCGAGCGGAGCAACGGCACGCGGCAGCTTCACCTCAACGGACGGTGCGGCAAGAGGGGCCGCCACCATGAAGATGATGAGGAGAACAAGCATGATATCAACGAATGGCGTAACGTTGATTTCGCTGTTCTGCTCAACCTGGTACTTGCCGCCCCCGCCGCCGGAAAGTTTGGCGGCCATCGGGCTTACGCTCCCTTGTCGAGGTTACGCGAGATGGCGTTGGTCAGCTCGGCCGAGAAACCGTCCGAACGGGTGCCGTACGCCGAGATGCGGGTGTTGAAGTAGTTGTAGAAGATAACCGCCGGGATAGCGGCGAACAGACCGATACCGGTGGCCAGCAGCGCCTCGGCGATACCGGGGGCGACGACGGCCAGGTTGGTCGTGTTGGTGTTCGCGATGCCGATGAACGAGTTCATGATCCCGTAAACCGTACCGAACAGACCCACGAACGGGCCGGTCGAACCGGTCGAGGCCAGGAACTGCTGACCGCCTGCAAGGCGTTTGGCCAGGCCGGCCTGAACGGCACCAACGGCTTGCTGGGCGCGCATCAGGGCCGAGTCGGCGTGTTCGCCGGTGACCGAGAGGCCAGCCTGACGCGAGAGTTCGATTTCGTCGGTCGCCGCGGCGGCCATGTCGGCCAGCGGGTTACCGTCGAACTCGTCCGAGGTCGCCACCTTGCGCATGTCCGCGATGGTGCGTGCCTGGCGGAACGACTCGAGGAACTGGTCCGTCTTGCGGTTGAGCGAGCCGAACTCGAAGATCTTGATGAGGAGGAGGACCCAGGAGAAGACCGAGGACAGAACGAGGCCGATCATCACGACCTTAACGACGGGGTCGGCTTCCATGAACATGGTCGCCGGGGTCAGCTTGCCGCTGTGAGCGCCTTCAGCTGCGGGTTCTGCTTCAGCGGCCGGAGCGGCGTCAGCGGCGGCCGGGGCGGCGGCGGCGTCAGCGGCCGGAGCGGCGGCGGCGGCGGCGGCGGGAGCATCCTGCGCGAGAACCGGCGTACCGGCCATAAGAACGCCGGCGGCGGCCATGGCCAGGAGGATGTTGGTCTTCTTGAAATCGAACATAGTTCGCCAGTTCCTGCTGTTTAGTCTGACTTGTGGAACCCAAAAGGAACGGCCGCAGACGACGCCCGCCCTCGATGAAAATCTTGTCCGCAGATGCGAGGGACATCCCCCGATCCTTGGAACGCCTTCTGACGCTTCCGGTTGCCGTAGGGCTTCCGACGCGGCGCTGACAGGTTCAGGGAAACCGTTTTCCCTGCCTCCATCAACTCCCCGCAAAAGAACGCGGTCAAGCTCCTTTGGCGAACGCATACCAGAGCGTCAAGTGCGAGATGGTGCTTTTCCCCTCGCAAGGGAGCCAGCGGCCTCGAAGCTGAAGATTCCGGGCGAAAACGACATTTTCATGATGGAAGCGCGCCAGTTCCCCGACAGGGAAAGGACGATGGTGCCTGGGGGCGGATTCGAACCACCGACACGCGGATTTTCAATCCGCTGCTCTACCAACTGAGCTACCCAGGCAAGCCGTCTGCTCGCGCGAGGGGGGGTCTATAGGCGAGCCGTTCGGGGGTGTCCAGCCGTCAGATCAGTCTTCGACCGGGTCGTCCGTCGAGACGTCGTCGACACTTTCCGGGATGACGTATCCGCCGGTGAACCAGCGCTGGAGGTCAATGTCGGCGCAGCGCCGGGAACAGAAGGGTTTGTATTTGCTATCCGCAGGCCGGCGACGACAGATCGGGCAAGGAGGCATGATCACCGATCCTCGAGCAGAAACGCGCCCGGTACCAGCGCCGGATCGCTTTTGAGATGGGCACGCGGACCGAGACGCGCCACCAGCGGGCCGGCCAGGGCGGCATCCACCGGCGCCGCCCGCGCCGAGATGCGCGGGCTCTTCGTATCCGACAGCAGGGCAAAACGCAGGCTGCGCACAATATCCTGCGCCCGCTGTTCCGGTCGCCGGCATCTGTCGCGGCCGTTGAGAATCTCCTCGAGTGGCGTGCGGCGCCATGGCACGGCCAGTTGCAGCACGCCGAACCGGTTCACCGGCCCGAAAACCACGTCCGGATCACCGCCGAACGCCTGTCTGGCCGCCGTCATGACGGCATCGCCATCGAGGCCCGTCCCGATCAGATCGACCGCCACAAGCCCGCCCCAGCGCCTGAGCCGGATCATGCGGGCGGCCATATGCAGACCCTGCCGGTTGGCGCGTGTCCTTGCCGGTGCCCCGGATGCCACGCCCGGTAACGGGGCGAGATCCAGATCGACCGCAATGAGCGCCCGGGTGCGCTGGATCATCAGATCCAGGCCTGTGTCCGGGAAGAGTTCGCAGGGCAGGCCCGCTTCTTCTTCCGCGCTCCGGCTCGCCTCGATGCCGGCGAGGCCGGTGACGGCTTCCACGCCGGGGGCCAGAACGGCCAGCGTCTCCGCCACCGTCGGTCCGGGCCGGAGCAGGCGCGGTGCCCCCGCCCCTGCCCCGATCAGGCGCAGGGTCGGCCCCTTGCCCTCCCGCGGTTCTGCCGAGACCTCGACCTCGACCTTCTGGCCGGCCGCGAGCCGGTCCTGGCCCCTGAAAGGCAGAAAGCCGTGCAGGGCCGTTCCCAGATCGACAAAGGCACCTTTCAGTCCCGGATGGACCTCGGCGATTCGAGCGATGCACCGCGCGCCGAGCCGATGCTCGGCCACGTCGTCCTCGCGCTGGATCAACAGATGCTCGAAACGGCCGTCCCGCACGACCACACCCCGGACCTCGCCGGGGGTGTCGTCGAGGAAGACCTCGAGGCTCACAGCCGCCAGCCCGCGCCGTTCAGGAGATTGACCGTCTCGAACAGCGGCAGGCCCATCACTGCCGGATAGCTGCCGACCAGCCGGGTAACGAAGGCCCCGGCCCGACCCTGGATGCCATAGCCCCCTGCCTTGCCCCGCCATTCGCCCGAGGCGACATAGGCCGTGATTTCGACGTCCGACAGGACCTTGAAGCTCACACGGGTGTCGACGACACGATGGGTGGTCCGAACCCCGGCGGTCACGGCCACGCCGGTGAAGACCCGGTGGTTACGGCCGGAAAGCAGTTTCAGGAACCGGACCGCCTCGGCCTCATCCGAGGGCTTTTCCAGCAGACGCCGTCCGACGGCCACCACCGTGTCAGCGGCCAGGACGACGGCATCCGGCGCCCCGGCCGCTACGGCCTCGGCCTTGGACACAGCCAGCCGCGTGGCGAGGCGCGCCGGCGTCTCGTCCTTCAGCGGCGTTTCGTCGATGTCGGCAGGTTCGACGCGGTCGGGGGTGATCCCGACCAGCGCCAGCAGTTCGATGCGGCGCGGGCTGGCAGAGGCCAGCACGAGGTCCGGGCGGCTCATGTGAGCCGGCCCTTATTTGAAGCGATAGGTGATACGGCCCTTGGTCAGGTCATAGGGCGTCATCTCGACCAGGACCTTGTCGCCGGCCAGCACGCGGATGCGGTTCTTGCGCATCTTGCCCGCGGTATGGGCGATGATCTCGTGGTCGTTGCCCTCGAGCAGCACGCGGAACGTCGCATTCGGCAGCAGTTCGCTGACGACGCCGGGAAACTCGAGCAGTTCTTCCTTAGCCATGCGGCCTCTCGCGCCCTGAGAATAGGAATCAGAACGCGCGCCGGGCGAAAGCGCGCGTGGTTAAGGAGCGGGCGTATGCATGAAAACGGCGGGTTAGTCGAGGCAGCTGGGTCGCGGGAGTGATTAGTGGTTAGTGATTAGTGGCTGGCTGATGCCGCCGATGGCGTCCACCGATCCGCCGCCTCTGCCTGAGGCCGGCAGCCACTAATCACTAACCACCAATCACTCCCCTTTCACCCCCGCCGATAAAGCGCCGTCACCAGGGTGAACAGCCGCCGCGCCGTCTCATGGTCGATGGCGATCTTGCCCTCCAGCCGGGTCTGCAGGATTTCCGCGCCTTCGTTGTGCAGGCCACGGCGCCCCATGTCGACGGCCTCAATCTGGGCCGGAGAGGTCCCGCGCAGGGCCTCGTAATAGCTGTCGCAGATGGCGATATAGTCCTTCACCACCTTGTTCAGCGGCGTCAGGGACAGGCCGTGGACGCGGTGGAACTCCGGCCCGGTGATATCGAAGGCCAGCCGTCCGTCCAACAGCGACAGCTTCAGCGCATAGGGGCCGCCTGTCGCGCCCGCCGGCTCGAAACTGTTCTTCTCGACCAGGTCGAAGATGGCGACACGCCGTTCATGCTCGATCTCGGCGGTCGCGGCGTGCAGCGTCGCGGAGTCCAGGTCGATCGAGGTCAGCCGGTGTTCGCTCACGTGGGATCCGCCTCTTCCGACAGATGGGTCGGGGCCAACCGGGCGGGCCAGCGTTCCGACAGATCGGTCAGCACGGCGTCGAGGCATTCGACGTCGATGCGCAGATCGCCGCCGCCGGCGAACATCAGAATCACCCGCCCCCCCGGGGCCTCGTCCGGCGCGAACTCCATGGCGAGCAGTTCCAGCGCGCTCTCGGGCAGGCGCGGCAGGCGGCGGCTCTTCACCGCAATGACGTCGCCGAACTGCATGGCCGCCATGACCCGCGTGCCGCCGCATTCCCAGCAGAACCGGCTCAACTTCAGTGTGACCCGCCTCGAGCCGGGCTCCCAGACGATATCGACGGGGCGCAGGATGGCGTCCTGCAGGGCCGCCGAGATGATGTGCAGGTCCTCGGCGTCCTCGGCCAGCAGGCGCAGCGGTTCGACCGGCGCGACCGCCGACGTGTCCGCCCCGACCTCGCCGGCCTCAGTGCTCATGGGCAGAGTCCCGCACCCGTCGTATCTCCGCCCCGCAGGCGCTGAGCTTTTCTTCCAGCCGCTCAAACCCGCGATCGAGGTGATACACGCGGCCGACGGTGGTCTCGCCCTGGGCCGCCATACCGGCGATCACGAGGCTGACCGACGCCCGAAGATCCGTGGCCATGACCTGGGCACCATGCAGGCTGGTGACACCATGCACCACGGCCTCCCCGGCCTGGACATGGATGTCGGCCCCCAGCCGCGCCAGCTCCGGCGCATGCATGAAGCGGTTCTCGAAGATGTTTTCATGGATGACACTGTCGCCTTCGGCTGTGGTCATCAGGGCCATGAACTGGGCCTGCAGGTCGGTGGCGAAGCCCGGATAGACCTCGGTCGCCACATTGACCGCCTTCAGCCGCACGGCCGGGTCGCGCCTCACGATCACGCCATCCGAAGTCGGCGTCACCTCGACCCCGGCCTCGATCATCTTGTCGCTCAGGGCTGCCATCAACTCCGGCCGAGCCCGGGTCAGCCGCACCTCGCCACCGGTCATGGCTGCCGCCACCGCATAGGAACCCATCTCGATCCGGTCGGGAATCACCGACCAGGTCGCGCCGCCCAGCGAGGACACCCCGGTGATGGTCAGGACATCGGTATCGATCCCCTCGACCCGGGCCCCCATGGCGGTCAGGCAGCGTGCGAGATCGCCGATCTCCGGCTCCCGCGCGGCCTTGCGAAGGACGGTCACACCATCGGCCAGCACGGCCGCCAGCAGGGCGTGCTCGGTCGCCCCGACCGAGACGAACGGGAATTCTATCTCCGCCCCCTTCAGCCCGTTCGGCGTGCGGGCAATGACATAGCCCTCCTCCAGCTCGATCTCGGCCCCCATGGCCGTCAGGGCCTGCAGGTGCAGATCGACCGGCCGCGCGCCGATGGTGCAGCCGCCGGGCAGGGAAACCTTGGCCTCGCCCGTGCGCGCCAAAAGCGGCCCCAGCACATTGAACGAGGCCCGCATCTGCCGGACCAGATCATAGGGCGCGAAGGTCGAGGTCAGGGCCGCGGCGTGGAACAGCGTCTCCTGTCCGTCGGCGCCGTCGCGTTCGGTGACCTGGACCCCGAGCTCGCGCAGCAGACGTCCCAGAAACTTGGTGTCGGCCAGGCGCGGCATATTGGTCAGCAGCAGCGGCTGATCGGTCAGGATCGATGCGGCCATCAGCTTGAGGGCGGAGTTCTTGGCGCCGCTGATCGGAATGCTTCCGTTCAGACGGGCGCCGCCGGTGATGGCGATGCTGTCCATATCGTCTCTTGCGGCCCCGAGCAGGGCGCAAGGGGTTCGGTTCTCTAGCGCGGACCGCCACCCTTGCGAAAGGCCGACAACCGTCCGGGCGATGACATTCAGTTGCTCGGCTTTGCAGCCTTCCCCGGGCCGGCCGCCGCCTTGCGACGCCGGAGGTTGTCCCGCAGGGCCGAAGCCAGGCGCTGGGCTCTTTCCGTCGCGGCCGTTTTCGCCGGTGCCAGGGGATCGGGCAGGCTGACCGGCAGATCGGGTTGGGGCGACGCGGCTTTCGACTCATCCATGGGTTTGACCAGACCCTGTGTCAGGCTTTTCCGCAAGCGGACACGTCTCCCGGGACGCGCCAACCACATTTATCCCGCAATCGAAGCAAAAGTGGTTCGGGGGCTTCCCCCTTTGTCCCCGGTTGGCTATAGGGCCGCTTCCTCAGATCAGGCCGCCGTAGCTCAGTGGTAGAGCGCATCCTTGGTAAGGCTGAGGTCGTGGGTTCGATTCCCCCCGGCGGCACCACCCTGAAGACAGAAAGGACGGCGCTTCCTGAAGCGCCGTCCTTTTCCGTTTCGGCCTGACCTCGCGGGTGCCGGGTCTCAGTCAGCCCGGTCCGGCTGAACCAGCGGAAAGCGCCGCGGCGGGCCGCCCGGGCGCATGACCCGCGCCTCGAACGCCCCCGCCGCCTCCGGCGCCTGGTAGCCGGGGAAGGCATAGCCGCTGTCGTCGAAATAAGGATGGTCGTAGCCGCCGCCATAGCCCCCGTAGGGATAGCCGTTCTCGACCTGGCGATAGCGGAGATCCAGCCGGCCGTTCTCGCCGACCGGCAGGGACACGGCCACGCCATAGTCGCGATAACCGTCAGTGCCGATGCCGAAACGGACCTCGCCATGCGGCTTGCGATCGTCGGCAGGCGCGCGCGCGGCGTCGGCCCAGGGCTTGTCGGCGGTCGAGCGGCCGGCGATCCAGCGGTCGATCTGCTGGTCGGTGGTCAGGCCGTGCGGCACGGCGTCCTGGGTCGCCCCTTCGGTCGAGGCCGCGACCGGCTGGGCGGTGGCTTCCAGATCGACCGGGGTGGCCGGCGCGGTGACGACGATGCCGTCAGGATCGGACGCCAGCAGCGCGGCCGTCAGGATCAGTGCGAAAACGGCCATGCGACGAACTCCACCAGAACCCGCACCCTAACCCCAAATGAGGCCAAGGTCAGGCCGGTCCCTCAGGCCATTCCGTCGCCGCGGCCCAAGGGGTCGGGCAGAGGTCCGCCCTCGGCCACAAAGGTCAGGGCCACGGAGTTGATGCAATAACGCAGGCCACCCGGCCCGGGCCCGTCCGGAAACACATGGCCCTGATGGCTGTCGCAGCGTGCGCAGCGGGTCTCGGTGCGGGTCATGCCATGGGAGCGGTCGGTGATGGCGAGGACGTGGGCGGGGTCAACCGGCCCGGTGAAACTGGGCCAGCCGGTGCCGCTTTCGAACTTGGTCCCGGCTCGGAACAGCGGCAGGCCGCATTCCCGGCAACAGAAGACCCCGGCCCGCTTCTCGCCCAGCAGGGTCCCGCAGAACGGGGCCTCGGTGCCATGCGCCAGGAGGACACGCTTCTCCTCGGCCGACAAGTCGGCTTCCAGCGCCACCCGCTGGCTGTCGCTGGGTGGCGTCAGGTCATAGCCGGACGCGGAACGGTGGGTCATGGCGGTGTCCTGCTCGGTCATGGCCCGAACATAGGAAGGGCCGGGCGAGGGTTCCACCCCGCCCGGCCCGATCCCGATATCAACCCGTCAGACGCCGGGGTTTGGTGGCTTACTGGAACAGCGTTCCGACCCAGGCCCGCACGGCGTTCTCGTCCACCGGGTCACCGGTGTAGATCAGGCCCTGAGCCGGCGCATAGGGCTGGTTGTTCGCGCGCGGACGCGAGGTCCATGCCTTGTGACCGTAGCTGAGGTCCGAATAGTTCGACGGCAGACGCTCGACCGTCGGCTCGACGAAGATCGAGTCGGTTGCCGTGGTCGAGCCGGCGATGCGCACGTTCGGCAGCCGGGACAGAAGGTCCAGGGTATCGAGGCAGCCACCCGAGCAGCCGGCGTCGACCAGGACGATCACAGGCCCCTGGACAGGGTTGGTTGCACCGGTATCCGAAACCGCCGGGCGTCCAGCGAGTGTAAAGGTCGGCTGACCGGCCGCGATGGCGGCGTCAAAGGCGGCCACGATCTCGCGCGTCTGCTCGATCACGAACATGGACTCCTGCACGAAATACGGATCGGCCTCCATGCGACCGAGGGCACCGGCGTACCAGTCGCGGTTGCCCTGGGTGGCGCGGTAGGTGATGTCACCCGCGGCGGGCTGGCGGCTGACCGTGAACTCGGGCGTCCAGATGCGGTTGGCCAGGCCGTAGCCGCGGGCGGTCGAGGAGTTCTCACCCGAGCCGCGAGCGGCACGGAGATCCAGCACAAAGCCCTGCGGGCCGCGCAGCGAGGCCGCCTGGGCCTCGACGGCGGCGTTGAACGCCGGCCAGCCGGCGCTGTCCGAGAAGGAATGAACGTGCAGCCACGGGCGACCGTTGACCGTCTCAACCGCCAGCGGCGTCGCCGGCGGCATATAGACCGTGGCGCGATAGGCGGCCTCGAGGTCCCCCGGAACAATCGGGATCGGACGGATCTGGATATCGCGCGGACGGCCGCGGCCCGACTGGAAGCTGCACTGCGAGGGCACACCGGTTGTGAACGGGTTGTTCCGGTTCCACATCAGATAGGGGGCCGAAGTCACCCGACCCGCCTCGGTCTCGAGATTGCCCTCCCAGCGGTCCAGTTTGGCGCGGGCGAATTCCTCGATCGGGATGAGGTTGCAGTCCGTGACCACGTCACCGACCCGCGGAACATTGCGCGTACCCGGCTTCACATAGGTCACCACATAGCGGCCGTTGCGCCAGCCGGTGGTGAAACCCGGCCAGCTGATGCCGAAAAAGGGGCCCGTGCCCTCGAACGTCGGGCTGACCTGGATGTTGGAGTCGCGGAAGCCGCCGGCGAAGAAGCGCAGCAGATAGGCATGGCTGTCGCCGCTGTTCGCGCGCGGTGCCAGGGCCAGCGATTCCTGCAGGCCGGTGTCGAGCCAGGCCCGGAAGCCCTGGCTGGCTGCGCCCGGGATCGCCGGGGCCGGATGGTTGGCCGCCAGTTCATCATGCGCGCGCTGCAGGTCCTGGCGTGCCAGGGCCCGGAAGTCCTGGGCGAAGGCGCTGCCGGCGCTGACGGCGACAACCAGGGCTGCAGTGGCGACAACGGAAAGGAAACGGGACATCAGGTCAGGCTCCAGGCCAGTAATCGGGACAGGGACAGGATCGGATCGGGCGGACAGGTAAGAAAAAGATCGGAAGGGGTTAAACCCCATCGGAACCGCCCTTGCCAAGCCCATACGCGGCTCAGGTGAACGCCCCCTCGGTTTACTCCCGTGGGATCGCGGCCTAATCGGGGCGATCATTCCAAGCTGCGATCACGTTCGCTTCAGATTCAAAGACACATGTTCTCCAAAATCCTGATCGCCAACCGCGGCGAAATTGCCGTCCGCATCATCAAGACCTGCCGCCGCATGGGCATCGCCACCGTGCAGGTCTATTCCGAGGCCGACGCCGGTTCGCTGGCGGTCGAGATGGCCGATGAAGCGGTGCTGATCGGACCCGCTCCGGCGGCCCAGTCCTATCTGCTGGCCGACCGGATTGTGGCGGCGGTGCGTCAAACGGGCGCGGAGGCCGTCCACCCCGGCTTCGGCTTCCTGTCCGAAAACGCCGGCTTCGCCCGCCGCCTGCGCGACGAGGGCATCGCCTTCATCGGCCCCAACCCCGAGGCCATTGAGGCCATGGGCGACAAGATCAGCTCCAAGAAGCTGGCCGCCGCCGCGGGTGTCTCCACCGTCCCCGGCCACATGGGCCTGATCGAGACGACGGAAGAAGCCGTCCGTATTGCCAACGGGATCGGCTACCCGGTCATGATCAAGGCCTCGGCCGGCGGCGGCGGCAAGGGCATCCGCGTCGCCCACTCCGACGCCGACATGGCCGAGGGCTTCGCCGCCGTGAAAGCCGAAGCGCTGGGGGCCTTCGGCGATGACCGCGTCTTCCTCGAGAAATTCATCATCGACCCGCGCCACATCGAGATTCAGGTGATGGGCGACAAGCACGGCCATGTCGTCCACCTGTTCGAGCGCGAATGTTCGATCCAGCGGCGGAACCAGAAGGTCATCGAGGAGGCCCCCTCCCCCCTGCTCGATCCGGAGACCCGCGCCGCCATGGGGGCCCAGGCCGTCGCCCTCGCCAAGGCCGTCAACTATGACAGTGCCGGCACCGTCGAATTCGTTGCGGGGCAGGACAAATCGTTCTTTTTCCTCGAGATGAACACGCGCCTTCAGGTCGAACATCCGGTCACCGAACTGATCACCGGGGTCGATCTGGTCGAGCAGATGATCCGCTCGGCCTGGGGTGAAAAGCTCGCCTTCGAACAGAAGGACCTGGCCATCAAGGGCTGGGCCATCGAGAGCCGCATCTATGCCGAGGACCCGTATCGCGGCTTCCTGCCCTCGATCGGGCGCCTGGTTCGCTATGAGCAGCCCGAAGAGGGCGACCAGGGAGACTTTACGGTCCGCAATGACTCCGGCGTCCGCGAGGGCGACGAGATCTCCATGTTCTACGACCCCATGATCGCCAAACTCTGCGCCTGGGGCGAGACCCGCGAGGCCGCCATCGACGGCATGGCCCGGGCGCTGGAGGACACCCATATCCAGGGCGTCGGCCACAACATCCCCTTCCTCGCCGCCGTCATGGACCAGCCGCGCTTCCGCTCGGGCCATATCTCGACCAGCTACATCAAGGACGAGTTCCCGGACGGCTTCCAAGGCCTCGCCCCCGACCGACGCCAGACCGACATACTGATCGCCTCGGCCGCCGCCATGAACGAGATCGCCGCCGAGGCCTCGGGTGACCCATCCGGGCGCACCGACTGGATCGTCCTGATTGCCACGGGATCAAGCGCGGGGGAAGCCCACGGCGTCTCCCTGTCCTATGACGACGACGAGGCCCTGACCCTCGACCTCGCCGGCGAAGACCGCGCCCTGCAGCTGAGCGACATCGACTGGCACCCGGGCCTGGCCCAGTTCCGCGCCGTGCTGGACGGCGTCCCCTTCACCGCCGAGGTCGCCCGCGTCTCCGACGGCTTCAGCATCCGCACCCGCGCCGCCCGCGCCCGTGTTCGCGTCCTCAGCCCCGCCGTGGCCGCCCTCTACGCCCGCCTGCCGGAAAAGGTCGCCGCCGACACCTCGAAACTGATCCAGTCCCCCATGCCCGGCCTCGTCGTCTCCATCCCGGTGACGGTGGGTCAGGAGGTCAAGACCGGCGAGACCGTCGCCATCATCGAGGCCATGAAGATGCAGAACATCCTCAAGGCCGATCGTGACGGCGTGGTGAAGACCGTCGGCGCCGCGGCCGGCGATCCGGTGGCGGCGGACGATGTGCTGGTGGAGTTCGAATAGACCCGGTCTCTCCGGCTCGGGGAATGGCCTGAACGGTCGCCGGACAGTCCTGCGCCCGGTCAGTCCGGTGGTGCCACGCCTTCCAAGACCGGTCCGAACACCCGCCTGAAACTGACCCTCAGCGCCTCATCCGCCTCGTCCATGGTCGCCGGCACGCCCAGATCGACCAGGCTGGTGACGCCGTGCTCGGCGATGCCACACGGCACAATGCCGGTGAAATGGTCGAGGTCCGGCTCCACATTCAGGCTGATGCCGTGGAAGCTGACCCATTTGCGGACCTTGACGCCGATGGCGGCGATCTTGTCCTCTCGGCTCCAGCCCGGCCCCTTGCGTTCGACCCAGACTCCGACCCGGCCCTCGCGCACATCGGCGGGGACGCCGAACTCGCCCAGCGCGCTGATGATCCACTGCTCCAGCCCGCGCACGAAGGTCCGCACGTCCTTGCCGCGCTGGTTCAGGTCCAGCATGACATAGACCACCCGCTGGCCCGGCCCGTGATAGGTGAACTGCCCGCCCCGGCCGCTGCGATGAACCGGGAACCGGGCCGCATCCAGCAGGTCGCCGTCCTTCGACGAGACCCCTGCCGTATAGAGGGGCGGATGCTCCAGCAGCCAGACCAGTTCGCCGGCCTCGCCCGCCGCGATGGCCGCGGCCCGCGCCTCCATCACCGTCACCGCCGCGTCATAGGCGACATAGCCTTCCGAGACCGCCCATTCGGCCGGGCGGCCATCGGCGCGAATTAGTTTTTCCATCGCGTCGCTTAAGGCTTGGGAAAGCATGGCGACTCCATTGTGGGCGGCGGAAGCACCATGCAAGTCCAGACCACCAAATCACAGCCAGTATTCGAGTCCCCCTTGAGCCAGATCGAAGCCGTCGAAGTCGAGATCTCGGTCATCCTGGGGCGATGCGTGCTGCCCATGAACCAGCTGCTGAAGATGGGCCGCGGTGCCGTGATCCCGCTCAACGCCTCGGAAATGGACGAGGTCTGGATTCTCGCCAACAATCATCCGGTCGCGCGCGGCGAGATCGAAATTCGTGATGACCGCATCGCCATTACCGTCACCCGGGCCGCCGATGTCTATGACTTCATGGCCGGCGCAGCCTGAGGGTGATGAGTGGTCGGTAGTTGGTGATTGCTGTGCCGGATACCGTTGGTTCCGCGCGGCCCCCAAGCGATGAAGCAGCAGCCATTAGCCACTAATCACTAACCACTCAGACAACCTCTTCCCTTCCGCCCCGACCTCCGCTATCAGCCCCCCTCCGATGCGAGCGGTCGTGGCGGAATTGGTAGACGCGCAGCGTTGAGGTCGCTGTTCCCTAACCGGAGTGGAAGTTCGAGTCTTCTCGACCGCACCATCTGATTTGACAGGGCGAAACATCGGCGACAGCTGATCTGAAAACAGGGGAGGCCAAGCGTGAGCAAAACCGCAGACGCCCCCCTGCCCGTCGCCTCCCGGACTGAAATCGACCACGTCGCCCTCGACGAGGACTATGTGCTCACTGCGGCCTTCGTCGAGAAGGTCGTCGACGCCTCGGACGCAGGCGATGGGCTGAAGCTGCGCTCACTGCTGGAAGATCTGCACCCGGCCGACGTAGCCGATCTGATGGGTTTCCTGACTGCCGAGCACCGCGCTGTCGTCGTGCTGTGGCTTCCGCCCGACCTCCTCGCGGAAACCCTGCCCGAACTCGATGACAATATCCGCGAGGAGGTCCTGGAGCGCGTTCCGCATCTGACCCTCGCCGAGGCCCTGCAGGAGCTGGACTCCGACGACGCCGCCCTGGTGGTCGAGGACCTGGAAGACGATCAGCGCGAAAAGGTGCTGGCCGCCATGCCCGAGGTTGATCGCGCCGCGATCGAGAGCTCGCTTCGCTATGAGGAGGATTCAGCCGGCCGCCTGATGCAGCGCGAGGTCATGGCCGCGCCGTCGTTCTGGAACATCGGCGATACCATCGATCACATCCGCAAACAGGGCGAGGACCTGCCGGAGCTGTTCTTCGACATCTATGTCGTGGATCCCTCCAACAAGCCGGTCGGTGGCCTGTCGGTCAGCGGCCTGCTGCGCGCGCCACGCACGACGGCCCTCGTCGACCTCATGGAGCCGATCAATGCGATCGCCGTCGACCAGGATCAGGAAGAAGTCGCCTACATCTTCGAGAAATACCATCTGATCTCGGCCCCGGTCGTCGATGCGGCGGGCCGTCTGGTCGGTCAGATCACCGTCGATGACATCGTCAACATCATCCAGGAAGAGAACCGCGAGGACATCCTGCGCCTCGCCGGTGTCTCGGATGAGGACCGCGGCTCGTCCGTGTCCGAGATCGTGCGCGGCCGTGTGCCCTGGCTGGCGGTCAATCTCGGCACCGCCGTACTCGGCTCGATCGTCATCTCCTGGTTCGAGGTCACGATCGCCCAGATCGTCGCCCTGGTGATCCTGTTGCCCATCGTCTCGGCCATCGGCGGTAATGCCGGCACTCAGGCCCTGACCGTGACCGTTCGCGCCTTGGCGACGCGTGAGCTGAACAGCTCCAACGCGGCCCGCACCTTCCGCCGCGAGCTGGCTGTCGGTCTGGCCAATGGTCTGGTGCTGGCCCCGCTGATCGGAACGGCCGCCGGCCTCTGGTTCCGGGACTGGCGTATCGGCGCCGTGATCGGCATGGCCATGGTGCTGAACCTGCTGGTCGCGGCCACGGTCGGGGTCCTGACGCCCCTGACCCTGTCCCGGCTGAAGTTCGACCCGGCCGTATCCTCCGCCGTCTTTGTGACGGCGACGACGGATTTCTTCGGCTTCCTGATCTTCCTCGGTCTCGCCACCCTCGTCCTGCTGTAGAACGGCGCATCCCTTGCTGGTTCCCCGGTCGGGCGAGCGCGCCCGTCTCGATTTGGGTCAATCCGTGTCCGAAACGCCCACAACCCGTCTGAAGGTCTCCCGCGAAGGGATCGTCCTCATCAAGAGCTTTGAGGGCTTTCGTCCGCGTGCCACGCAGCGGGAGGACGGCCGCTGGGTCATCGGCTATGGCCATACCGCCTCGGCCCGCGAGGGGCTGACCGTCGCCGAGGCCGATGCGGAACTGCTGCTCCAGTATGATCTCATGCCGGTCGTGAAAGCGCTCAATGACCGGGTCAACGGCCCCCTGAACCAGCACCAGTTTGACGCACTCGCCAGCTTCGCCGTCTCGGTCGGTGTGGACCGTTTTCTCGCCTCCGATGTCCTGCAAAGGCTCAATGAGGGCCATTCCGTCCAGGCTGCGGATGCGCTGATCGGCTGGCCCGAAGATCCCTCGGCAGACGCCCGCCTGCGCCGCCGCGCGGCCGAGCGGGCCCTGTTCGTGGCTGACCCGTCCTCACCGGTCACCCTCGCAGCCTTGCTGGCCGCGCCCCTTCCGTCGGCCGGGCCGGAGGCCGCCGAACCGGATCCGGCGCCGCATCCCGCGACGTCCACACCTGAACCTCCGGTCCTGAAGCCTGCGGAGGGCGTCGCGCGGGTCAGTCTGGATCGCTATTCCCCCTATGCGGCACCCATCATCGGCCCCCTGCCGGGCTTTGCGCCGAGGGAACCGGTCGAAGCACCGGTCGTCGCGCCCGTCTTCCCCGCCCAGCCCGAGCCGGCGATAGCCGCGCCGGAGCCGGAGCCTCAACCCGAGCCAGAGCCCGGGCCTCAGCCGGAGCCTCAGCCGGAGCCCGGGCCCGAGCCGGCATCGGCTTCTGCGCCCGAGCCCGCGGATACCGGTCCCGTCATCCCGCTGGTGTCTGCCGCCCCCCTGCCCTCGCCCTTCCCGGCGATGGAGTCTGAACTGGTCCTGACCCCCGCCACCGAGGCCGACTTCGTCGAGACCGAACGTCCGGTCTGGCCGTCGGCACAGCGCGACCCGGCTCCTGCCGCTGAGGAGCCCCCCCTGTTCGAGGACGAGCCGACCCTGTCGGTCCTGCGCCACGAGGTCGAACCGGCCGGACCGCGCCGCTTCGACTGGAGCGAGACCGGTGCCTTTCTGATCATGGGCGTCACTGGACTGGCGGCCTGCGCCGCCTCGGCCGCCGCATTCCGGCTGTCGATCGAAAAGCCCTCCGACATGGGTGAGACCGCCATCCTCGGCTGGGTCCTCGCCCTGATCGGCATCATCTGCGTCGGGGTGTCGTCGTGGCACCTCTATGTGCGGTGGGGCAAGTCAGACTGACTTTCCGGCGAGGGCGGGCGATGCTACCTCCGCGCCCATGAGCATTCCCAACGCCCCCCAATCGATGGAATTCGGCCTCGGCGAAAACGCCGACATGATCCGCGAGACCACCGCCCGCTGGGCGACAGACCGTCTGGCCCCCCTGGCCGCCGAGATCGACGAGACCAACGCCTTCAAACGCGAGCTCTGGCCCGAGATGGGCGAGCTGGGCCTGCACGGCATCACCGTCGAGGAAGAATACGGCGGCCTCGGTCTCGGCTACCTCGAACACGTCGTGGCGATGGAAGAGGTGTCCCGCGCCTCCGCCTCGATCGGCCTGGCCTACGGGGCCCACTCCAACCTTTGCGTCAACCAGATCCGCCGCTGGGGCACCGAAGCCCAGAAGCAGAAATACCTGCCCGGCCTGATCTCGGGCGAACACGTCGGCTCCCTGGCCATGTCCGAGGCCGGCTCGGGCTCCGACGTGATGTCGATGCGCACCCAGGCCCGCAAGGAGGGCGACCGCTACGTCCTGAACGGCACCAAATTCTGGATCACCAACGCCCCGCACGCCGAGACCCTCGTCGTCTATGCCCGCACCGGCGAAGGCAACGGCGGCGTCACCGCCTTCCTGATCGAGAAGGGCATGAAGGGCTTCAGCGTCTCGAAGAAGCTGGACAAGATGGGCATGCGCGGCTCGGACACCGCCGAACTGGTGTTCGAGGACTGCGAGGTCCCGGAAGAGAACGTCATGGGACCCGTCGGCGGCGGTGCCGGTGTGCTGATGAGCGGCCTCGACTATGAGCGCGCCGTGCTGGCGGCCGGGCCACTGGGCATCATGCAGGCGGCGCTCGACGTGGTCCTGCCCTATGTCCGCGAGCGCAAACAGTTCGGCAAGCCGATCGGATCGTTCCAGCTGATGCAGGCCAAGGTCGCCGACATGTACGTCGCCCTGAACAGCGCCCGTGCCTATGTCTATGCCGTGGCCCGGGCCTGCGATCAGGGCAAGACCACCCGCTATGACGCCGCCGGGGCCATCCTGCTGGCGTCCGAGAATGCCGTGAAGGTCAGCCTCGAGGCCGTCCAGGCGCTCGGCGGTGCGGGCTATACGAAGGAGTGGCCGGTTGAGCGGCTGGTCCGCGACGCCAAGCTTTACGACATCGGTGCCGGCACCAACGAAATCCGGCGGTTTCTGATCGGGCGGGAATTGCTGGGCGGCTAGGTGCCGCACCACGAGGATTGACGTTTGTTAAGTGGCGCGCGTCAATCTACCGGCCTAGATCGAGTCATCCCCGCCCCGGACACCCGTCGCCGATGCCCGACTACGACTACCATAGCGACGGCCGGACCTTCTCTCGGGTTATCGAGGACATCGGCCTCAAGGACGATCCGAAACTCTATCTCGGCGAATTGGTGAACGCTTTCGGTGAGCGGGGCTTCGGGGCCCTGATGCTGTTCTTCGGCCTGCTCAATATCGCCATAGGCATCATCCCCGGAACGACGACGATCCTTGGGGCCCCCCTGCTGCTGATGGGCCTGCAACTCACGATTCGGCAGGACCAGCTCTGGCTGCCGCGCTGGGCGTTACGGCGCTCGATCGAGCGCGAAACCTATCGCAACGGTGTGAAAAGGGTTCTCGTCCGCTTCAAACAGGTCGAACGCCTGTCCAGACCCCGGCTGCCGGCGATGACGAGCCCGGTCTCGGAAGTACTGATCGGCATCGTAACCGTCCTGCTGTCCTGCATTCTGGTGCTGCCAATCTGGGGAGGGAACCTGGTCCCTGCCCTGATCATTTCCACGTTCGGATTCGGACTGATGCAGCGCGACGGCATCGTGGTGTTGATCGGTTGGGCAGGGGTGGCCGGCGTTTGCCTGTTTATCTGGCTGGCCTGGGAGCTGGTGAGCCTGGCGCTTGGCCCTACCATCCTGTGGATCACCGGACTGATCTAGCCCCGCCGCCTGCTGTCGTGTCCGTTGTGATGAAACGGCGCGCGCTGGAGCCGGAAGGCGCGTCAGGCGGCCTGTTGCGCGCCCGGCCCGGGACCGGCCAGCCCCTGCATGACCATCCGGTTG
>Ga0114980_10000368_pt1 | contig 32496 bp, 23 predicted proteins | sample S_140806_EF_Meta_FD_87018 | JGI IMG/M metagenome (GOLD analysis project Ga0114980, IMG submission 87018) | Freshwater microbial communities from Lake Simoncouche, Canada to study carbon cycling - S_140806_EF_MetaG | ecosystem: Environmental > Aquatic > Freshwater > Lake | place: Lake...
GATTGGTCTCGCGGTATATGCGCTCTACTTCGCAGCAACACAATGGACTTTCCAAAACGTAACCAAGGTAGCTTCGATGACCGTTGGTGGCTCCGTAATCATTCTCTTCGCTGAGCGCCTCGCGACCGGAAGCAATGGCTTTGGTTATTCATTGATGTACATGAGCATCGTTGCAACGGCTCTGCTGGCACTTATGATGCTCTTGGGTAAAATGATTAAGGGTGAAACCTCGAGCAAGGCGTTGGCTGCTATGCTCATTTGTTTGGTCACCCCTGTCCTCATGGCCTACCAAAACTGGGACGACCACACACGCGCCGACCGTAAAACCGGATTGGCAATGGCTATCAACTACCTGCAATCGCTTCAGCCGAACGCTATCATTTTCACCAACGGCGATAACGATACATTCCCGCTTTGGTATGCGCAGGAAGTGGAAGGCATCCGCACCGATGTGCGCGTGGTGAACCTCTCACTCCTCAACACCGACTGGTACATCGACCAGATGAAGCGCCAGGCATACGATGGCATGCCGGTGCCATTCAAAATGCCTGAGCAGAAATACCGCCAGGGCACGCGCGACGTAATGTTCGTTGACCCCAACCGCGAAACAAAAGGCTTCATGCCGATTTCAGAAGCCATGGCTGTGGCGCTCGACGACAGTAAAACAATCGACAACGGTCGCAATAAAATAGCCTACCTGCCCACCTACAAGTTTAGCATGAAAGTGGACAGCTCGGTTGCTGAAAGCTATCGTCAATATCTCAGCGAAGGTGACACGCTCGTTTCTGAAATTCAATTCAGCTTGGCCGATGCAGGTGGTCGTCCGCGTTCCTACATCACCAAGGCGAATCTTGCTGTGCTCGACCTGCTCAACAACATGGACTGGAACCGTCCGGTTTACTTCGCAGTTACTACCGGTGGTGACGCATACATGGGACTGGAGCAGTACTTCCAACTCGAAGGCCTTGCATACCGTCTTACACCGATCAAGCACAAGAAAAACCCGAACCCCAACATCGACGGCGGTGTGAGTTCTTCAATCATGTACGACAACATGATGAACAAATTCCAGTGGGGTAACATGGACAAGCTGCCTATCTACATGGATGAAAACAACCGACGCATGACCACCAACCTGCGCCTGCAATTCGGCCACTTGGCAGAGCAGTTCATCGAAGAAGGTGATCTTGAAAAAGCCCGCGAGGTTATTCAACGTTCACTCGATGTAATGCCGGAATACAACGTGCCTTACGAGCAACCACAAATCATGTGGCAACTGGTTGACCTGATGTACCAAGCCGAATACGATGAAAAGGCGCTTGAACTCAGCAAGCGCATGATTGACATCAACAACCAGGAAATCGATTTCTATCACAGCCTTGATGAAAAACACCGGACGCTAATTGAGAAGGACATCACCATGCGTGTTCAAATCAACGACCGTCTGAGTACCATGGCTGTAACGAACGCACCCGATAATGCCGACTTCAAAGCCATCAACGAAGTTGTAAAAACCCAACTCGAAGAATTCCAACTTCCTTCTTACCAAGAGTACCTGGAACAAGAAAAGAAAATGGAAGAAATGAAGCTCAAGCAAGATTCAATTATTAAACTCAACAACGCCAATCGTAGCACATCCGTTTCGCTTGATGGCCCAACGGGTATTGTAAAGAAATAAGAACGATTCAAGTCTAAAAACGCGCAGGAAAATCTCATCCTGCGCGTTTTTTTTGAAACTGCCTCACCACACTATCTTCGCATCCGTTAATAAACTTGCTACATGTTCGACGCTTTCATTGAAGTATTTACCACGTTTGGTGGAATTTTCAGCCTCTTCACGCTGGTTGTTTTGGAAATCGTGTTGGGAATCGACAACATCATTTTCATTGCCATCATCTGTGGCTATATACCCAATAAGAAAGACCAACAACGTGCACGCTTTATCGGATTGATGTTGGCGCTTGCCGTTAGGGTTCTGCTCCTATCGACCATCAGCTTCATAACGAAAATGGTCGACCCGTTCTTCTTCATCGGGCACATACCCATCACAGGCCGAGGCATAATCTTGTTCGGTGGTGGTGCATTTTTGATTGTCAAAACCGTTACTGAAATTTTCCATAAGTTCAAAATTGCGGATAAAGAAGAGGCCGCAAAGTCGCGCCAGCTTACCTGGACACAAGCCATTCTGCAGATTACACTCATCGACATCGTATTCTCGTTCGACTCAATCATCACAGCAGTTGGTGTAACCTCCGACAATCCAAACGCCGCACTGGCACTAGCTACCATGATTATGGCCGTAGTTTTAGCCATGATAGCCATGCTGATGTTTGCGCCGTATGTGAGCGACTTCATTGAAAAATACCCAACCATTAAGATGCTCGCTCTTGCATTCCTAGTTGTAATCGGCTTGATACTCGTATTGGAAGCTTTGGAAGACGCGCATGTACTGCACTTGCCTGAAGGTGTCAACATCAAGACATACGGCTATGTTGCACTCTTCTTCTCGGTGATTGTAGAATCACTCAACATTCGATTGAAAAACGTGAAAGAAAAGCGCGGCGCTTAAAACAAACGCTCACATGATTGCATAAAAAAGCCACCCCTTGAGGTGGCTTTTTTATTGTTTTCAGTTTAAGGAATCAATCCACGTTGTCGTGGAGGAAAGGGTTTTCACGCAGCTCAACCTTGCGCTGGCCGGCCTCATCAACCGACTCGTTCAATGAGTAACGTGAGATATTGCTGTCTGAACTATGTGGTGCACTGTCCAAGGAAATCTTCTTGCGGGCATACGCCGGCTCGTTTTCCAATTCGCTCAAACCACTAGGCGTCTTGAGTTTGATAGTAAAATCGCGAATACGCATTTCGCGCTCCTTGTTGCGTGCGAGCAATTCGGTGCGGTTCGGACGATCGGTCATCACGACTTCCTCCTTGATTTCCTCCTTGTGTTTCAAGGATGCTACAGGCGCCTCTTCGTTCGATTTAATCGCGATATCACTGATGCTGCTACCAAGCTCCATGAACACAGGCTCGTCGAGCGGCAACTCTTCTTCGCGTATTTTCAAGCTTGAGATAGTAGGTACTTCCTCAATATCTGTTGCGTTTTCATCAATCTTATTTACAACCTCAAATTCGATTTCAACCGGTGCCTCGACGACTTTCAAAAACGGCTCGCTTGGCGCTTCCTCAACTACTGGGGGAGCAACGTTTACTAGAGGTAGATCAGCAACAGGAGTTTCAACCTTGGCCACAACTTCTTTTGCGCCTTCAGCCTCAAGCCACATTTTCTTCGGCTCCTCTATACGATCGCTCCAGCTGTCTGAATTACCATTGCCTACGAAACCGGTGGCAATAACAGTAACACACACCTCATCGCCTAGCGAAGCATCCTGGCCATAGCCCCAGATAACCTCGGCAGACATGCCCGCTTGCTCCTGGATGTAATCAGTAATCTCACTAATCTCATCCATCAACAACTCATCATTTCCATGGGTGATGTTAAGCAATACGAAGTTCGCTCCGGTTATGTCGCGGTCGTTGAGCAGCGGTGACTCAAGAGCAGATTCAACGGCTTTGCGCGCACGGCCTTCACCGCTTGCACGACCTGAGCCCATAATGGCCTTACCGCTGTCCTTCATCACGGTCTTCACGTCGTTCATATCGACGTTCACCGTTCCGATGAGCGTGATAACCTCTGCTATTCCCTTGGCCGCTGTGCACAGCACTTCATCGGCATGACCGAAAGCAGCCTTGAGTGTTAGGTTGCCATACAACTCACGCAGCTTGTCGTTGTTAATTTCCAAAAGGGTATCAACATTGGCCTTCATCTCAGACAATCCGAGCTCCGCCTGACTTGAACGCTTCTTGCCTTCAAACATGAACGGCACAGTAACTATACCCACGGTGAGTATGCCCATGTCGCGCGCTACCTTGGCTATCACAGGTGCAGCGCCGGTACCGGTGCCACCACCCATGCCTGCTGTAATAAATACCATGGTAGTGTTTTCGCTCAAAAGAGCTTTTATTTCTTCCAGGCTTTCAATAGCCGCATTGCGACCTACCTCGGGAATAGAGCCGGCTCCGCGTCCTTCGGTAAGGGTGCTGCCCAACTGAATCTTCAGTGGAACAGGACTCTTGTCGAGCGCCTGAGCATCGGTATTGCAAACAATAAAATCTACTCCTTTGATACCTTGTTCATACATGTAGTTGACAGCGTTGCTGCCACCGCCGCCAACGCCAATCACCTTGATGATTGAAGAATTGCTGGTCGGCAAATCGAATTTGAATGAGTTTTCCATGTTGGTTGATATGGGTTTGGCTCTCGTTATCAGCACCTTTAGGCAAATGCCGACAACGGTAATTTGATAGGCCTAATAACGAACAACAAACGAGGCCTGTGCAAACCGACTTTTCAAAAAAGTGAACCTATGAATGTTAGTAAAAGCGAATTGAATTTTCCATTGAAACAGAAGGCACAGCTAAGGTTTTTCTGTATGAAATGCTTTTTTACTCGGTTTGGCTTACTTTCGTACGGTCAATTTTTGGGATTCCCCTCACCATCATGCAAGAGACTATCAACGATAAGCTGAATCTTCAGCCCTATAACAGCAACCGTCCTCACCTCATTATTCCGGAATACGGAAGGAACATTCAACGCATGGTTCAATATGCGCTGACCCTGGAGGACCGTGAAGACCGAAATAAATGTGTGCGCGCCGTGCTCAGCGTAATGGGCCAACTATTCCCTCACCTGCGCGACATTGAAGACTTCAACCACAAACTTTGGGACCATCTTCACATCATGTCAGGCTTCCGCCTTGATGTAGACAGCCCCTACCCAAAGCCCGACAAGGAGCATCTCCAGAGCAAACCGGAACCCATGCCGTACCCAAACAACCAAATACGCTTTGGTCACTACGGTCATTACGTAGAATCCATGATTCGCAAGTGTGCGGCCATGGAAGAAGGTGAAGGAAAAAACGCTTTTGCATTGACCATTGCCAATGTCATGAAATACAACGCGACCAATTGGAACCGCAACATCGTGCACGACGATGTCATTTTAAAAGACCTTGGCATACTTTCAAAAGGCAGTATTCTCTTGGAAAACGTAACGCAACTCCAAACCGTGAAACCGCTTACCGCCGGTGGGTTTAAAGAATATGAAACGGAGCGTTTCGGCAAAAAGCATAAGCACAAATTCAACAAGAACATCAAGAAGAAAAAGTTCCGCCCGAGATAATTGATATTTCTCAGCGCAAGCATTTACTTTCTTGTGACAATAGCGCGGCAGGTCTGGAAAATCTTTGCAACCAAAGAATCACGCCGTGAACGATCTGCGAGTTGTTGCCATTACCCACAAAAACTTTCCTCTTGAAACCATCGGGAAATTCCACCTTTCCGATGACCAGCGAAAGAACACACTTTCCAATGTGAAAGATACTTGCGGTATGGGCGAGGTGATGTATCTCTCAACTTGCAACCGCGTCGAATTCGTTTTCACTCTCCCCCATTACGTGTGCCCCGGTGTAACAGCTCAAATGCTGAAAGCGACCGGCGTTGAATTATCCGAAGAGGAAATTCGCTCTATCGCAGCTAAAGCAGAACGACACAATGGAGTTGAAGCCGCTGAGCATTTGTTGCACGTGGCAGCAAGCCTCGAATCGGCTATAATCGGCGAACGCGAAATCATCACCCAACTTCGCAAAGCATATGAAGAGTGCTCAGCACTTGGGCTTACAGGCGATGACCTGCGCCTCATCATTCGCCAGTGCATCCAAACTGCAAAGGAAGTTTTTACAACAACCGATTTGGCTAAGAAACCAGTCAGTGTAGTATCGCTCGCCTGGGAGCAGTTTCGAAAACACGAGTTGCCATCCAATGCACGTGTATTGCTCATAGGCGCCGGACAAATCATTCGCAACTTCTCGAAGTTTTTGAATGAAAACGGATATACCAACCTGACGTTCGCTAATCGAACGTTCGAAAATGCTGAAGCACTGGCAAAAACAGCCGGTGGCAAAGCTCTTTCACTGGATGAATTAAATGCATATACCGAAGGTTTCGATGCGCTTATTTCATGCACCGGTTCTCCGGATATCATCGTGAACGAAGACATGTACGCCAACCTTCTTCAGGGAGAAAAAGATTCGAAACTGATTATTGACTTGGCCCTTCCATGTGATGTAGCTCAGGGTATTTCAACCCGAGAGAATGTGCATTACTATGGAATGGAGCAAATCAAACAATGGGCGAACGAAAACATGCAGTTTCGTGAACAAGCCATTGCCGATTGCATGCCGATCATACATCAAGGATTGCGCGACTTCGAGAAAGTGCACAAAGAAAGACAGATAGAAAAAGCGATGGTTTCCATTCCCGAAACCATCAAAGAAATACGCAACACTGCGCTGGGTTCCGTGTTCGCAAAAGACCTTGAAACGCTCGATGATCATTCGCGAGAAGTGCTTGAAAAAATAGTCAACTACATCGAAAAAAAATACATCTCTATACCCATGAAAATGGCCAAAGACGTATTGCTCGATGAGGTGAAAAAGAACTGAACCGAGCCTTACTTTCGCACAAACTTTTCAGATTGAAAAATCCCGTCATCATTGGCTCGCGAGGCAGCGACCTGGCTCTCTGGCAAGCGCATTTCGTGCAACAACAACTTCGAGATGCAGGTGTTGCTTCGGTTATCGAAATCATAAAAACCAAAGGCGACGCCATCCAACATCTCAGCTTCGATAAAATTGAAGGCAAGGGTTTTTTCACCAAAGAAATCGAAGAAGCTCTTCTTGCCGGAACCATCGACATCGCCGTGCATTCACACAAAGATCTTGAAACGCAATCGCCCGATGGCCTTGTAGTTGCAGCCGTTAGCGAACGCGCCGATCCGCGCGAATTATTGCTCATCCGAGAGGAAGCCGTGGACCATAGTGCAAAATGGAGCCTGAAAAAAGATGCACGCGTTGGCACCTCTAGCGCCCGCCGCAAAGCGCAGTTGCTGCAAGCAAGACCCGATGCGACACCTGTCGACATACGCGGCAACGTGCCAACTCGCATACAAAAACTTCGCAACGGAGATTTCGACGCCATTCTATTGGCCAAAGCCGGCGTTGACCGCTTGCAACTCGATGTTTCCGACCTACACGCGATACCACTTCCAATCCATGAACTAGTGCCCGCCCCGGCGCAAGGAGTGCTTGCTATTCAAACCCGCAGCGATGATGCAGATCTTATTGCCACGCTAAGTCAACTCAACGCTCCGCAAATACAACGCAGCATCCACATCGAACGTCGTGTGCTCAATCAAATGCAAGGCGGTTGTCAATTGCCGCTCGGTGTGCATGCGCAATATCACGAGAACGCATACCATGTTTGGGTAGCTTACGCCTCGGCTTGGAACGCGCCGGTAACGCAATTCAACATTGCAGGAACCGACGAATTGCAGCTGATAGAAGAAATACTGCAACGCATTCAACACCCTTGAAAAGACGAGTCTTTATATCCCGAAATCCCGCCGACTGTGAAGCAATTCGTGCATTTCTTCCAATAGAGTTTGAAGTAATTGCACAATCGCTCATTGAAACCAAAGGAATTTCGTATGAAACTCCCATTCCGAAAACCGACTGGATTTTCTTTTCATCATCAAACGCCGCTCGACATTTTTTCGAAAAGCATCCGCAACTCGACCAACAAAAAATAGCAGCCATTGGCGAGGCAACAGCGCAGTCAATTCGCCAGCATCACGCTGTGGATTTTATTGGAAATGCCTCTGATATCACCGACTCAGCCTATCGATTTGCTGAATCAATCGGCACTCAAACCGTTCTGTTTCCGATAGCTGCTAATAGCCTCAAACACATTCAGTCAGCCTTGCCGGCCGAACAGGTAATTGATCTTCCTGTGTATACTACAACAGAAAAAAGTCAGCACGTCGCTCCCTGCGATGTGTACGTTTTTTCGAGCCCGAGCAATGTGCGCGCATTTTTCGCAGTCAACAACGCTGAACTTCCTAAAGATGCAAGCTACATTGCGTTTGGTGAGGCTACTCGCGACGAATTGAACAAACAAGGTATCCACGATGTGCTCATACCGCACTCGCTCGAACCGCATTCAATAGCCCACACAATAATTCAGGCCGTGCAGGGTTAAGGCTCCGGCATCTTACTTTTGAACCTATGAACCTCTTGCGAATTGTGAGCGCAAACCAGCGCTCGGCTGTAATCATTTTGCTAGGCCTCCTGCTGAACTCTCCCGGCAATCATGGTCTTGCTCAATCAACCGACCTTACGCCTAAATACTCCAATGAGTTTCTCAATATCGGTGTGGGCGCAAGAGCCCTCGGCATGTCCATGGCGCAAGTTGCCACCGTCAACGACGTTACAGCCGGTTACTGGAATCCAGCCGGAATAAACCACTTGGGCCCTCGGTTGCAAGTAGCTGCCATGCACTCCGAATACTTTGCGGGTATCGCCAAATTCGACTATGCCTCGATCGGCAAAGCGATTGACTCTTCGAGCGCAGCTGCATTCTCCATCATTCGTTTTGGTGTCGACGACATCCCCAACACAACTGAGCTCATTGACGCAGGTGGAAACATTGACTATGACCGTATCACGAAATTTTCAGCGGTCGACTACGCCTTCATTTTCTCCTATGGCCGCAACGGCTGGCCTGTGAAGAAACAAACGTCCGCTACCTCACAATCCATCATCGATCCGCTTCAACGAAGCAATCGATTTCGCTGGGGGGTGAATGCAAAGGTCATTTATCGCCACATCGGCGACTTCGCAAGTGCATGGGGCTTTGGCTTGGATGCCGGCGCGCAATACGACGTTGATCGCTGGCACTTCGGAGCGGTGGCTAAAGACATTACCTCCACCTTCAACGCCTGGTCATACTCACTCAGCGATCGCACGAAAGAAGTTTTTCAAAACACCGGTAACGAAATACCCCAAAACGGACTCGAAGTCACACTGCCTCGTGTTGTTCTCGGCGCTGGACGAAGTTTCGACATTAAAAAAATCACCTTACTCGCTGAAGTAAATGCAACCCTCACCACCGACGGCAAGCGCAATGTGCTCATCAGCGCCAACCCCGTGAGTGTCGACCCCAATCTAGGTATCGAGGCCATCTACAACAAAATCATTTTCGTGCGCGCAGGTGTTGGAAACATCCAGCGTGTGAGCGATTTCGATCAAAGCACTTACCTGACACTGCAACCCAACCTAGGCCTTGGTCTTCGTATTCGAAACTTGCAGATAGATTACGCTCTTTCCGATATCGGCAATGTGAGTGATGTGCTCTACAGCAACGTATTCTCGTTGCGCATCGACATCGTCGGTAAGAAAAAATAGACTAGACTCTTTTAAACTGAATGCGCATTGCTGTGTAAAACACGAGCGCAAAGCAGAGCACTCCGAGCAACAAATGCACGGGTTGCATTGGTGCGGGCATGTCGAGGTATGACAGCACAACGCCCACCAACAACTCCATCAACAGCACCAGCATAGCCCAGTTGTATTGAACCAAGCGCAAGGTTTCTTTCGCATTGAAATAGATCCAACTAGCAAGCAGTAAGATGAGAATGGAGAAGCTTCGGTGGATGTAAAAAATCGCTGGCAATGAGTCGATCCAAGTACTTCTATCATCCGTTGCCTTCGCTACGATATCAACCTCTTCGCGTACTTGTGTGCCCATCAAAATTTGAACAAACAACACTACTACCAGCGACCACATCGCTAAACGAAATACACGCTTCGTCTGAAACACTTCATCTTCTTTACTCAATCGGAATACGATAATGGATAACAATGCGACAAGCGCAATACTTCCTACCATGTGGTAAGTAATCGAATTTTCAACCAAGTTACCGTCCACCACCAGTTTACCCAGCCAAGCCTCAAAACCGACCATGACATCGGTCAAAAAAGCGAGTAAAAAAATGGTCCAATTCTTTTCGCGAATCAACAAAAGCAAACTGAATAAAGAGAGCAGAAAAACAGGTATTCCATAGACCACCGTAGCCAATCGGTTTATATACTCAACCCATGTATGCAACACATTGAAGATGGCATAATCATGCTTCGGGTACTTATGCCAATCGGAATGCTCGAAAGTCTCCTCCGAAATAAAGGATGCATTCGCTACCCACAACGTGTCGTTTCGCACAATCATTTGCCCCTCCTCGTATGCATGAGCGGGCATATAAACCAAGGCTGCCTCATCGGTCGGAGGCACCAGATAACCAAAACACTTCGGCCAATCAGGACAACCCATGCCGCTTCCCGTCATGCGAACTACACTCCCTGCGATGATTACGACAAACGTGAGCACAAGTGAAACCTGCGCCAACAAACGAACGATGTTGCGAATTCTCATGATTTATACAGCCGCTCCATTGCTCGCCGACTTGTTTTGTAACCCGTGGTAATGCAATACCTCCACTTTTGAAACGGTGTATTTACCATCCGCAATTTTGCTCACGCATTCAATGAGTTTATTCTCATCGGTAACGGTCGGATCAAATTCAACCTTCACGGTGTTTTCCAGACTGTTCTCCGTAAACTCCAATTCGGTTCCAACCACACCTGGCAACGCGCGCAAATCCTGTTGAATTTTCCCTCCGCAACCATCCGCGCACATCATACCGCCAATCGACATTTTCGCAACGGTTTTGATTACTTCCGAATCAAGATCGCGGTGTTCGATAACCGTTTGAGGTTTGGCCGCCGGAGCTACTTCTCCGCACGAAGCAAAGGCAAAAGCGGAAATGAGGAGTACAAGATATTTCTGCATAATAAACATATTTCACGGCAAATGTAATGGCTCGGTTTACTCCACGGAGCGGTAACTTCGCACCCCATGCTGAAACAATCTCCACGTTCTCTCCATCTGGCAGCAATTGCCCTGTTGGCTCTCACGTGGGGGAGTTCGTTTATTCTGATGAAGCATGCGCTCAAAGACGAACTCAACCAACCGGTATTGGCACCCGATCAAGTTGCCGCCTTGCGCATGGGCATTGCTTCTGCTTTGCTGCTTCCCGTATCGATAAGTGCATTTCGAAAAATAAAAATTCAGGAATGGAAGTACCTCGCAGTGGTAGGTCTTATGGGAAGTGGCATCCCGGCCGTTCTTTTTACCACAGCGCAACAACATCTCGATAGCAGCCTTGCAGGCATACTCAATACACTCACACCCCTTTTTACGTTGCTCATTGGCATTGCATTCTTCCAAAAAGAGTTCAAAAAGCTTCAGGTTGTAGGCGTTTTCATAGGGCTTGCCGGCGCAGTGACCCTCATTGTGCTTCAAGGAATGGGTAGTACACAAAACCCATTGTTTGCCACGCTCATTATTGTTGCCACGCTCTTCTATGGCATAAGTGTGAATACCATCTCGGCCAAAATACCCCACATACACCCGCTCCACATTACTGCGCTCTCGTTGTTGCTCGCGGGCATACCCTGGACGCTCTATCTTGCACAAACCAACATCACTGAAATCGTTACAACGCATCCGCACGGATGGCAGTCGGTTGGCTATGTGGCAGTGCTAGCCATTTTCGGAACATGCATGGCCAACATGCTCTACTTCTGGCTAACCCAACAAACTTCGCCTCTCTTCGCCTCTTCAGTAACCTACATCATGCCCATGGTGGCCATTGGATGGGGGCTCGACGATGGTGAATCGTTCGGACTTCTTCACCTGGGATGCGCATTGGTGGTAATTGCCGGGGTATGGCTGGCCAACAAAAAATAAGTTTTTCAAGTTTTTGCGCTCCATTCGTTTGGTGCATTAAGGCTTCGGTCACTATATTTGCAGCCCTCTAAAAAAAATTTAGAGGTAAATCATTAAAAATCAATACCATGTACGCTATCGTTGAAATAGCAGGGCATCAGTACAAAGTACAAAAAGATCAACAGATCTTCGTTAACCGTCTTCAAAGCGAAGAAGGTTCGAAAGTGTCGTTCGACAAGGTTCTCCTTGTTGATAACGGCGGAAAGATCACCGTTGGCGCCCCAGCTGTAGAAGGTATGAAGGTGACCGCTCACGTAGAGAAACACCTCAAAGGAGACAAAGTAATCGTGTTCAAAAAGAAGCGCCGTAAAGGTTACCAGAAGAAAAATGGTTTCCGTGCTTATTTGACCTCGATTAAAATTGAATCAATCGGTTAATTCAACATTCAGAATCCTATAACACCCCTAATACAATGGCACACAAGAAAGGTGAAGGTAAAGTAAAGAACGGACGTGAGTCGGAAAGCAAGCGACTCGGAGTAAAACTATACGGCGGTCAAGTATGTATTGCCGGTAACATCCTCGTGCGTCAGCGCGGCACCCGTCACAATGCAGGACTCAACGTTGGCATCGGCAAAGACCACACGCTCTTCGCGTTGGTTCCCGGTACTGTTGAATTCCGTAAAAGAAAAGACAACAAATCGTACGTTTCGGTTATCCCTGCATAAGGCGTAGCCGGGCTCGATGATATTCCAACTCCCGCTCTCGCCACGTCGAGGACGGGAGTTTTTTATTTTAATTCGCCCCTAAGTTTCTATCCATGCTTCAAGTTTCTCAACTCCGCGAAAACCGCGACCGCATCCTTGCCGGACTCGCAAAACGCAACAAAGACTTCAGCCAACAAATCGACGAAATCATTCGCCTCGATGAAATACGTCGTAAAACCCAAAACGACCTCGACAACAACCTAGCGGAGGCTAATAAACTTTCGAAGGAAATTGGCGACTTCTTTAAGAGTGGTAAAAAAGAGGAGGCAGAAGCAGCGAAACCTCGCGTGGCAGCGCTGAAAGAAGTTGCTAAAGAACTCGAGCAAACACTCCAGCAAACCGAAGACGCGCAGAAACAGTTGCTCTATACCATTCCCAACGTGCCGAACGAAATCGTGCCCAATGGTAAGTTAGCGGAAGACAATGTTGAGGTATACATCTGGGGCAGCTTGCCACAACTGGGTGAGCAGAAAAAACCACACTGGGACCTCATTGAAGAATACGACCTCATCGATTTCGAGCTTGGAACTAAAATAACAGGGGCAGGATTCCCCGTATACAAAGGGGCAGGAGCCAAGTTGCAACGTGCCCTCATCAACTTCTTCCTCGATGAAGCAACAAAGGCCGGATACCGCGAATTTCAGCCGCCACTCATGGTGAACGAAGCAAGCGGTTTTGGCACAGGGCAATTGCCCGACAAAGAAGGCCAGATGTATCACGTGGGCGTGGACGATCTGTACCTCATACCCACAGCAGAAGTGCCACTCACCAACCTGTATCGCGATGTAATTCTCAAAGAAGAACAGCTGCCCATAAAAATGACCGGCTATACTCCGTGCTTCCGTCGCGAGGCCGGCAGCTGGGGAGCTCACGTGCGCGGCCTCAATCGCCTGCATCAATTCGATAAAGTTGAAATCGTGCAGTTGGTGCACCCCGACCATTCCTACCGCATTCTCGATGAAATGGTGGAGCACGTGAAAGGGATTCTTCAGAAACTCGAACTCCACTTCCGCGTCATTCGCTTGTGTGGTGGTGACATGGGCTTCACTTCTGCACTTACCTACGACTTTGAAGCGTGGAGTGGCGCCCAAGAGCGTTGGTTGGAAGTTAGCTCAACCTCCAACTTCGAAACGTTTCAGGCCAACCGATTAAAATGCCGTTTCAAAAACACGGATGGTAAAACCCAACTGGTGCATACGCTCAATGGCAGTGCACTTGCCTTACCTCGCATCGTTGCTTCGTTGCTTGAAAACAATCAAACCGCTGAAGGCATTCGCATTCCCGCTGCCTTGGTGCCGTACACAGGCTTCGACATGATCCGTAAATAATTCCCTCCTGAGAAGACGACACTTGAACGATGTCGTAGCAAGCGAGGTTTTTGATTTTTTCATAATTCAACACCCATGAGCCACTCGGCATGGGTTAACTTAGCTGCCATGCGATTCTCAAAGCATATTCAATTGTTCATGGCTGCTGCTGCGATTGCGTTGGTGCACGCGTGCAATGAACCCCGAAATTTCGACAACGAGATTCATGCAATTGATTCGCTGCACCTAGTTATGGACGCAACAGTGCTAATGCTCGACTCCGGCTCGCTGCAAATTACCGACTCCATCACCCGACAATTGAAGTACATCCAAACGAATTTTCGAGGTGATATGAAACAGGATATGGCCGAGGCGTTGCTTCGGTATGGCGACTATCGCAAAAAAGTTGCGACGCTCGAACAATGGAAAGACTCTCTTCACTATCGAAAAGACCAGTTAGAAAACGAACTGTATGCCTTTCGCAATACGCTGGCAGACCGGTCAACGCACGATCGAATGAACCGCGAAATCAACGAACTCTATGCAGACACTGTGCTGCAAAACCTCGTTGGCAAGCAGCAGCAGTGGCATGCCAAAATCAACGAATGGAAGCAACAACAAAAAACAGTTCACGAAACGTGGAGCTTGCTCAACGACACCATTCTGAATTGGAAACTTGCCATACCCCAACAAAAACAACCATGATAAAGCAGCTGTTATTCATATTCGCAATTATGCTTTGCGGAATTGCTGCCAACGCGCAGGAAACCGACATGGAATTGGCTGACTATTACTACAACCAAGGCATGTTTGAGCAGGCCAAACTTTACTACGAGAAAATCTATAAAACCAATAAGACTTCCAAAGTATTCAATAACTACCTCAACACATTGATAGAACTGCGCGACTTCGAAGAAGCCGAAAAAATGGCGAAAAAGAAGATCAAGGAAGACGCAAAAGATGGCGTTGGATATGTGAAGCTCGGCGATCTCTACCTTAAATTCAATTTGCCGGAAAAAGCGAAAGAACAATTCGACGAGGCTGTCAAAAGAGTTGAACCCACGCGCTCCAACATTCAACGACTGGCCAATGAATTCGGGCTAATCAATGAATACGATTACGCTCTGAAGGTTTACGAAAAAGGCAGAGAGCAATCGAAAGATGGCTATAACTTCACGTATGAGGTTGCCAATATGAAAGGCAACTTGGGCGATTATGTCGGCATGACAGAAGCTTTTCTGGACCTCATTGGTGAAGAGCCTCATTACCTGCAAACGGTGCAAAACTCATTCAACCGATTGCTCAACCTAGAAGAGAATTTGGAAAGTTTGGAGATGCTGAAAACCGCCTTACTCAAGCGGGCTCAGAAATTTCCCGATCAAACAATCTATGCAGAAATGCTTGCTTGGCTGTTCATGCAAAAGAAAGATTTTGCTTCCGCACTCATCCAATCGATTGCACTCGATAAGCGGCAAAACGAAAACGGAAGTCGCCTGATCAACCTGGCCCAACTCGCCATGAACAACGGCGATTTCGAAACAGCGCGCAAGGCCTACCAGGCAGTTATTGAAAAAGGTCCGGCCTCCGATTACTACATCACGGCTCGCATCGAAAAACTCCAGGTATCAAAAGAAGAACTCGCCCAGAAACCGGGTAACGATTCAGCACTGTATAGCCAGCTGGAAAACGATTATATCGGTGCACTCGCTGAAATTGGCCGCACACACGAAACTGCGATTCTTATGAAGGAGCTAGCTCATGTGCAAGCCTTTCATTTGAAGAAATCAACCGATGCGGTAGCTCTGTTGCGCGATGCGATTGCATTACCGGGTATATTCAACAAAACTCAAGCACTCTGCAAATTGGAACTTGGCGATGTACAGGTGTTCAATGGTGATATTTGGGATGCTTCGTTGCTTTTTTCGCAAGTCGAACTTGACTTTAAAGATGACGTACTGGGCAATGAAGCGAAGTTTCGCAATGCCCGAATATCCTATTTCACCGGCGATTTCGAATGGGCCCAAGGCCAACTCGACGCGCTTAAAGCTTCAACCTCCAAATTGATTTCGAACGACGCCATCGACCTTTCGCTGCTCATTACCGACAATTTCAACATGGACACTACCACTGCCCCCATGATGATGTATGCACGTGCCGATTTGCTTGCCTATCAGAACAGATACGACGAGTGCATTATTACCCTCGACTCCATACTTACGGAATATCCTTCACATAGCCTCACCGACGAAATCAAAATGCTGAAGGCTTCCATTTATATGAAGCAAGCACAATTCGATTTGGCCAGAGATTTATACCAAAACGTGGTTGACCTTCACTTCGCAGACATCACCGCCGACGATGCGTTATTCAAGCTGGCGTTGTTGCAAGAGCAAGTCTATAAAGACAATGCAAAAGCAATGTCGCTCTTCGAGAAACTGATCACTGAATTTCCTGCAAGTCTTTATGTAGTGGAAGCGCGCAAACACTTCAGAGCGTTGCGCGGCGATGACTTGAATTAACGAAACAACCCTTGCTCTATACCTCGGTTGATTTGATCAAGTGCCTGGTCAAAATTGAAATCAGACAGGGACGTTTGAACCTCCTTCAGGCAATTCACGGTAGCTCCATCACCGCCATTGGATAACGCCTCGTCAATCATATCCAACGCAACAGAATCGTTTTCGGATATGGACGCTTTCAATTGAATGGCAAACTCACTCCAATTTCTCTCTACTGTTTCTTTTGCAGCAACTCTTGTGGCAACTTCCGGCTTTACCTTATCTCGAATAGATTTAATCAGTTCATCCAACTTCACGGTCAACAATTGCATTTGTGAGATGAGATCAACACGAATTTTTTTCTCTCCTGCCTCCTTTGAAGACTTCAATTGAACCGAGAGTTTGCTCGATAACTCATACACATCCGTTGCCCCTACATTGCCGCTTACTCCTGCAAGCGTGTGCAGATAGTCGGCCAAACCGGCTACGTCACTATTCATCACCATCGTGCGCACTTCAGTGGCAACGTTCACATACCGATTACCAAACTTCAGCAGCAACGCATGATAAGATGCTTTCTTCGAACCCGACCGCTTCAATCCTTCTTCGTATTTCAATCCCGCTATTTGAATAGCCGACTTTGTCTTCTCGGCCCCCCCCGTTGTTACAGAGTCAATCGAAATACCTCGAATGTGTTTGACCAACGTTCTGTACAGCACATCGGGATCGATGGGCTTCGTGATGTGGTCGTTCATGCCGGCTGCCAAACTCTTTTCATACTCGCCCTTTATAGCATGTGCCGTCATGGCAACAATCGGCAACTCTTCAGCCTTCACGCGCTTTCTAATTTCGCGAGTAGCAGTTAGACCGTCCATCTCGGGCATCTGAATGTCCATCAGCACCAAATCATACGACTGTCCCTGTGCCATTTCAACAGCCATAATTCCATTTACGGCAGAATCTACATGTGCGCCAACATCTTCAAGTAGTTCAGTGGCGAGATCCATGTTTATCTCATTGTCTTCCACTAGAAGCAAGCGAACTCCTTTCAGATGCTGCCTGTACAACCCCATATAGTCAACTTCTTCTCGTTTCGATCGAATACGCCTTTGATCCTGTTGTAACACATCTGCGATGGTGTCATTCAACGTAGAAATTCCGATTGGCTTTATCAGAAGGCCATCCACCAAATTCTTATTGAGTGCGTCGCGCACAGCTTCCGCACCATGTGATGTAACCATTACTACCGATGGCACTTTTTCGGGGGCACCGTCCTTGATATCCTTTACCAATTCCAAACCGGTCATACCGGGCATCTTCCAATCAACCACAAGCAGTGCGATTTCTTCTCCACGCTCCAACACTTCATTCCAGATTTTTTTTGCATCCGGAGCGTTCTCGGCTACGAGTACATTGAATCCAAGCGACTCCAGCATCTCTCTTAATACCATGCGCGCACTTTCAGAGTCATCTGCGAGCAATGCGGTCAAGCCATAATTGGGCATCGGCAACGCTTCTTCAGGTGCTTCTGCATTTGAGAAAAACGCATTGAAGGTAAACTCTGAGCCAACGCCCGATTCACTCGTTGCCGTGAGCTCACCATCCATCATCTCTACGATGCGGCGACAAATAGTCAAACCCAGGCCTGTTCCACCATACTTGCGCGTGGTCGACAAGTCGGCCTGTTGAAACGGATTGAACAGATTATTGAGTTGTGTTTCTGTAATACCGATTCCGGAATCTCGAATACTGAAATTCACAATGCACCCATATGGCAGTGATTTCAGCAGCTTTGCCATCACACGAATTTCACCGCGCTCGGTAAACTTCGCTGCATTATCCGTTAGGTTGAGCAACACCTGGCGTAATCGCAAACTATCACCCAATACATAGCGTGGTATAGCCACATCTACATACGTGATAAACTCAACTTCCGATTTGTGCTGCAGTTTTACATTCACAGCATCGGCCACTTCCGAAACCACCTCTGCAATTGCCATAGTGTCGGCTTCAAGCGTAAGCTTACCGGCTTCTATCTTCGAAAAATCCAGAATATCATCGATAATGCGAAGCAGGTTCTTGGCCGATACATCGATCTTCCGATGGTAGTCAACTTGCTTTTCACTCAAGGGCGTTTTGCCCATCAGATAGTTCATTCCGATGATGGCATTCATCGGTGTCCGAATTTCATGCGACATATTCGCCAAAAACTCACTCTTCGAGCGACTCGAACTTTCGGCCATCTGCCGCAGCACCGCCATTTGCTCGTAGCGCTCGTTGGCATCGGTAGCCGCTCGATTGGCGATGTCTATTTTTCTACTGCCAAACCAAGAATAAAATGCAATGGCAAACGGCGCCAAATCGGCCACCCAGCAGGCTGGGGTGCTGATGTGAACCTGCCACAAACCGGCAAGGGTAATTTCAGTCAATGACCATTCAGCTTCAATGTAAGTAATGAGCGCCGAAATCAGACATCCCAACAGGAAGCCCAAGGCAATGTGAATTTCCTTCTCCGTTTTGAATGCCTTTCGGATGAATGCACTGTCTTCAAGAGCCATGATAAAGCCTGTGCTTATACCTGCTTAATCATCTGCACGTTGATGAGGAGCTTCACCTCATCAGAAAGTACAATGCTGCCATCCTCCGTATTAGCGTTCCAATGCAAGCCAAAATCTGCGCGCATCAACGACCCGGAAATTTCAAATCCGGCTCTTGTAAGACCCCATGGATCAACCACTAAACCGGTATAATTCACTTGCATAGAAATAGCCTTTTTAACACCACGGATGGTGATATCGCCATTCAGCACATAATTCTTATCACCTGTCTTCTCCAACTTTCCTGAATCAAAACGCAAGGATGGGTGAGAAGCTGCATCGAAAAATTCATTCGTGCGCAAGTGCTCATCGCGCTGACTGTTGCGCGTATTAATAGACGCTACCTCTGCTTCAAACTGCAATTCTGCATCCGAAAAATCCGGTGCATCCGAATTCATTGAGCCCGTGCTATTCTCAAATGTTCCGCTAACGTTGGTGATCATCATATGGCGCACTTTGAAAGTAACCTCACTGTGCGCAGGATCCATAATCCAGAGTTGTTTTGACATGTTTCGTGGTGATTTTATGTGAGCCACAAAGATGCACTCTTTTACACCTTTCGATGCCATTCTCCCAATAAAAAAACCCCGGAGTTTCCTCCGGGGTAATTCGTTAATCAACCGTTATCACAAGGCTTACGCTCAGTTCATTTGAAAACTGTGCTTTAGCGATTTCTAGCCGCTGCACATCTCACATGAATCAGGATTGTCGAGTGAACAAGAAATTGCAGCTTGGTTGTGCGCAATCTCTTCTGCACTCATTCCTGCCGTTGCCGACATTTCAAGAGTCATCTGGGCTGATTGTGGCTCTACCATGGCTGGCTCTACCGCATACGCTGCCGCTGTGGCTTTCGCCATAACTGTTTCAGCCTGCGCAGGGATAGCTTCTGTTTTGTATTTCTTGTCAACGGTGAACTTGATTGCGTCTGTCGCTGCCTTCGTGCGCAGATAGTACATGCCGGTTTTCAAACCGCGCTCCCATGCATAGAAGTGCATCGACGATAGTTTACCGAAGTTCGCATTCTCCATGAACACATTCAATGATTGGCTCTGGCAGATGTATGCACCACGATCAGCTGACATATCGATGATGGCTTTCTGCGAAAGCTCCCATGCTGTTTTGTACAAAGCCTTCAAATTGTCCGGAATTTCTTCGATGTTCTGCACCGAGCCATTCGCTGAAATCAATTTGTTTTTCAAGTCTTCATTCCACAAGCCCAAATTCACCAAGTCGCGCAGCAAATGCTTGTTTACGATGATGTATTCACCGGCCAAAACGCGGCGTGTGTAGATATTGCTTGTATAAGGTTCAAAGCACTCGTTGTTACCCAAAATCTGCGCTGTACTAGCCGTTGGCATTGGAGCCAACAACAGCGAATTACGCATACCATGTTCCTTGATTTCTTCCTTCAATACATCCCACTCCCAGCGTGAAGTAGGTGCTACATTCCACATATCGAACTGAAGAATGCCTTGGCTTGCAGGCGAACCGGGGAACGTCTCGTACGCACCATCCAGCTTGGCCAAATCCTTCGAGGCAGTAGCCGCTGCGTAGTAAATGGTCTCGAAAACTTCCTTGTTCATTTGACGTGCCTCCGCGCCATCGAATGGATAACGCATCAGAATGAAGGCATCTGCCAAGCCCTGCACACCAATTCCGATAGGGCGGTGACGCATGTTGCTCTTCTTGGTTTCGGGCACCGGATAGAAGTTGCCGTCAATTATCTTATTCAGGTTAATCGTGAGTTGGTAAGCCACATCAAACAATTTATGATGATCAAACTTGCCATCCTTCACAAACTTAGGCAATGCGATAGAACCCAAATTGCACACTGCAATCTCATCAGGAGCTGTGTACTCCATAATTTCCGTGCAGAGGTTGGAGCTCTTGATAGTGCCCAGATTCTTTTGGTTGCTCTTGCTGTTGGCAGCATCTTTATAGAGCATGTAAGGAGTACCGGTTTCAATTTGCGACTCGAGAATCTTGAACCACAAATCTTGCGCTTTGATGGTTTGACGTCCCTTACCTTCTGTTTCGTACTTTGTGTAGAGCGCTTCAAATTCCGGACCCCATGCGTCCGACAATCCGGGGCACTCATTGGGGCACATCAATGTCCACACTCCATCTTCCTTCACACGCTGCATGAACAAATCCGGAATCCACAAGGCATAGAACAAATCACGCGCACGTGATTCTTCTTTACCGTGGTTCTTCTTCAGATCGAGAAAATCATATACATCCGCATGCCATGGCTCGAGGTAAATAGCAAAAGACCCCTTGCGCTTTCCACCACCCTGATCTACGTAACGAGCTGTATCGTTGAACACCTTCAACATGGGCACAATACCATTGCTAGTTCCGTTGGTTCCTTTAATGTATGAACCTTTAGCGCGCACGTTGTGAATGCTCAAACCAATACCGCCGGCACTTTGTGAAATGAGTGCGGTTTGCTTGAGTGTATTGTAGATGCCTTCGATGCTATCGCTTTGCATCTGCAACAAGAAGCATGAGCTCATTTGTGGTTTCGGAGTACCCGCGTTAAACAACGTTGGCGTAGCGTGTGTAAACCAGCCTTCGCTCAGCATGTTGTAGGTCTTGATTGCCTCGGTAATATCTTCCTTGTGAATACCAACGGCGACGCGCATGAACAACTGCTGTGGACGCTCGGCAACCTTGCCGTTCATCTTCAACAAATACGAACGCTCCAGTGTTTTGAAACCGAAGTAATCAAAATTGAAATCGCGGTCATAGATGATTGTGCTGTCCAAAATGGGCGCATTATCGATAATCACTTTGTACACATCGTCCGCAATCAAACCTGCATTGGCACCTGTCTTTGGGTCCAGGTAGTAATACAAGTCAGTCATCACCTGACTGAATGATTTCTTCGTGTTTTTGTGCAGGTTGCTCACCGCAATACGCGAAGCAAGCAAGGCATAGTCGGGGTGCGTAGCAGTGTTGGTAGCAGCAATTTCAGCCGCCAAGTTGTCGAGCTCGCTGGTTGTAACACCGTCGTAAACTCCTTCAATTACCTTCATGGCAACCTTTACGGAGTCAACAATGGGATTTAAACCGTAGCACAGCTTGGCAACGCGTGCGGTGATCTTGTCGAACTTCACCGTCTCCTTATGGCCATCTCTTTTTACAACGAACATATAGTTAGTTTTTTTTGAATTGTGTTTAGTCGGGATTTTCCAACTTAATACCCCAAAAGGTTCCCTTCCCTTTGAGGCACCCACTTTCGGTGGGCTTGGCTAATACCCTCATGCTTCCGCAGAGGACAACTCGCTTTACAACAATCTTTTTGTCGAGAAAAGATTGCTCCCAAACGAGAGTGCAATGAAAGTGTTTAGGTGGCGAATTCTCAAAAAAACAACAGGGGTTGTTTTTAAGAATCCGGAGGTAATTATTCACATCGATAAAATGTGAAAACTTATTTTGTTTGCTCTTCTATTTTTTCTTAAGAGCCGATAACGCGCTTAAAAATCCTCGTCCAGCGAGAAGGTCTGCTTATCCTTATCGGCCAACACACCCGCCTTTTGGTAATCGCCTACTCGCTTCTCGAAAAAGTTGGTTTTTCCTTGAAGAGAAATCATTTCCATAAAATCGAAAGGATTGCTCTTATTGTACACCCGGTCGTTGCCCAATTCTGCCAACAAACGGTCGGCAACAAACTCAATGTACTGCGCCATCAAGTCGCTGTTCATGCCAATGAGTTTCACCGGCAAGGCATCGATTATGAACTCCTTCTCAATTTCTACTGCGTTCGTAATGATTTCCAGAATACGTTGATTCGATAGTTTATTGATGATGTGCTTATTGTATAACAAACAAGCGAAATCACAATGCAATCCTTCGTCACGGCTGATCAACTCATTCGAGAAAGTCAAGCCCGGCATCAATCCACGCTTCTTCAGCCAGAAAATGCTGCAGAATGAACCACTGAAAAAGATTCCTTCCACCGCTGCAAAAGCCACAAGACGCTCTGCAAAAGTTCCGTTCTTAATCCAACGCAACGCCCAATCCGCCTTCTTGCGAACACAATCGAGCGTATCAACCGCCTTGAACAAATACGCCTTGTCCTTCGTGTCTTTAATATAGGTGTCAATCAACAACGAATACGTTTCACTGTGAATGTTCTCCATCATAATCTGAAACCCGTAGAAAAACTTAGCCTCGGTGTATTGAACTTCACGCACGAAGTTCTCGGCCAAATTCTCATTCACGATGCCGTCGCTAGCTGCAAAAAACGCTAGCACATGCTTAATGAAATGACGCTCGTCGTTGGTGAGCTTCGTATTCCAGTCAACCAAATCGGCTTCCAGGTCAATCTCCTCAGCAGTCCAGAAATTGGCTTCACTCTTCTTGTAGAAGTGCCAAATGTCATGGTGAACTATCGGGAATAATACAAATCGATCGGGATTCTCTGTGAGAATGGGTTCCTCTGTGTGTAGAGTCATGTTTTCTTGCAATGCAATTTCAGCCACTGATTCCATTTCGGGCGTTTTTGGTTCGGTTAACAACTAAAAAGGTAATGTACTAGGTTATCTTTCCCTGAGAAAATCAATCAGTTAAGCTGTTCGAAAATCCTCCGGTTGGATAATGTCAAAGGTTATCCAAAATCTGCTTGAACTAGAAAAGAAACAATTGACAACCGAGCTTACTTTTTAACATGACAACCATCACGCATGATTATCAGTGCCTAACCACCACAACACGGCCGTAAGCGACAGCCTGTCAGTTAACCGTCCGATGGCACTATTTTTCGCTTCGACGCGGCCCGCAGCATACTAAATTTGCATCGTTCTTTTAAGGAACAGGTTATACTTCACATTATGATTGGAACTATCAATAAAATCCTCAAGAAAATTCTCGGCGACAAATCGCAGCAGGACCTGAAGGATATTAACCCGGTTGTTGAACAAATCAAACAATTCGGTCAAAGCCTCACTGCCATTTCGCACGACGAATTGCGCAGCCGCACCGAAAAGCTCAAACTACAAATCAAAACTCGCATAGCATCCGGAGAAGAAGAAGTTGCTCAACTGAAAGTCCAAGCCGAAGCCTTACCCGGAACAGAGCTCGAACAAAAAGAAGCCATCTTCGCTCAAATCGATAAGCTTGAAAAGGACATCGACAAGCAGATAGAAGAGGTTCTCATTGAAATACTCCCGGAAACATTTGCCATCGTTCGAGAAACAGCTCGTCGACTCAAAGAAAACGCTGAGATACGTCTTACAGCCAGCGATTTCGATAAGCAATTGGCAACCATTGCTTCAAAAGATTATGTCACCATCGAAGGCGAATCTGCCATTTGGAAAAACAACTGGATTGCTGCCGGTAACCGCACCACTTGGGACATGGTGCACTACGATGTGCAGCTTATAGGTGGTATTGCTCTGCACCGAGGCAAGGTTGCCGAAATGGGCACGGGTGAAGGTAAAACGCTGGTCGCTACATTGCCTGTATTCCTGAACGCCCTTGCCGGACGTGGTGTACACGTAGTAACCGTAAACGATTACCTGGCAAAGCGTGACTCCGAATGGATGGGGCCGCTTTATGAATTCCATGGATTATCTGTTGACTGCATCGACCGACACCAACCCAACAGCACGGCCCGCAGAAATGCTTACCGCGCCAATATTACCTTCGGAACGAACAATGAATTTGGCTTCGACTACCTGCGCGACAATATGGCGGTGGATGCCGCACAACTCGTGCAGCGCAAGCACCACTTCGCAATCGTAGATGAAGTAGATAGTGTTCTCATCGATGAGGCACGAACACCTCTTATTATTTCCGGTCCAACTCCAAAAGGAGACGATCAGGAATTCGATGCACTCAAACCCAAAGTGCAGCTGCTAATGAACGCACAGAAGGGTGCGTCAAACGACTTCATTACGCTAGCAAAAAAGAAACTCAGCCCGGAAAGTGGATCTCCCTCCAAAGACGATTCAGCGGAAGGAGCACTGGCTCTCTATCGCGCTTACAGAGCGTTGCCCAAAAACAAGGCGCTCATCAAGTTCCTGAGCGAAGAAGGCATCAAAGCTCAGTTGCTCAAAACCGAAGGTCAATACCTGCAAGACAACCAGCGCGACATGCATAAAGTCGATGCAGAGCTCTTCTTTGTGATCGACGAAAAACACAATCAAATTGAACTTACCGAAAAAGGAATTCAATTGATTTCGCGCAACATGGAAGACGACCAATTCTTCTCCCTTCCCGATTTGGGCACCGTGCTGGCAGAAATCGAAACGAGTGGGAAATCGGATGAAGAAAAGACCAAAGCGAAAGATGATTTGATGCGCGACTACAGCATAAAGAGCGAGCGCATTCACACCATCAATCAACTGCTCAAAGCATATGCGTTGTTTGAGAAGGATGTTGACTACGTTCTGATGGATAACAAAGTGAAAATTGTTGACGAGCAAACAGGCCGCATAATGGAAGGCCGTCGCTACTCCGACGGTTTGCACCAAGCCATTGAAGCGAAGGAAAACGTGCGCGTAGAGGCCGCAACGCAAACCTATGCAACGATTACACTGCAGAATTACTTCCGCATGTATCACAAATTGGCCGGTATGACGGGTACCGCAGAGACCGAAGCAGGTGAACTCTGGAGTATCTACAAATTGGATGTGATGGTTATTCCTACCAACCGAGCTATCGCCAGAAAAGACATGGAAGACAAGGTCTACAAGACCAAGCGCGAAAAGTACAATGCCGTAATTGAGGAAATTGCTGAACTCCGAGCAGCCGGCAGACCTGTGTTGGTAGGTACAACGACTGTTGAAGTCAGCGAATTGCTCTCGAAGATGCTCCGCCTGCGCAACATCGACCACCAAGTATTGAACGCAAAACTTCACCAGAAAGAAGCAGACATTGTTGCGATGGCGGGCCGCTCGGGCACCGTAACCATTGCAACCAACATGGCAGGCCGTGGTACCGACATCAAATTGACCGCTGAAGTAAAAGCTGCAGGCGGTTTGGCTATTATCGGAACCGAGCGCCACGATTCGCGCCGCGTAGACCGTCAGTTGCGCGGACGCGCAGGTCGCCAAGGTGATCCCGGTTCATCTCAATTCTATGTGTCGCTGGAAGACGATTTGATGCGCCTTTTCGGAAGTGATCGTATTGCCAAAATGATGGACAGGCTCGGTCTGAAAGAAGGCGAAGTGATTCAACACAGCATGATTACTTCCAGCATTGAACGCGCGCAGAAGAAAGTCGAAGAAAACAACTTTGGCATTCGCAAGCGCTTGTTGGAATACGATGACGTGATGAATGCTCAGCGTGAAGTTATCTACAAGCGCAGAAAGCACGCACTGTTCGGTGAACGTCTCAAACTTGACATCGACAACATGTTCTACGACCTAGCCGATGGTTCTGTAGAACAAAATCATCCGGTCAAAAACTATGATGGCTATAAAATCGATGTTCTTCGTTTGTTTGGAATAGAGCCCGCTGTGAGCCAAGAAGAGTTTGCAACGGGCAAAATGGATGACATCGCCCAGAAAACCTATCAGGCTGTTGAGACGCGATATAAAAATCGTGTTGAAGAGATTAAGCGCGAAGCGTTTCCTGTTATTAAAAACGTGTATGAGAACAACACGCAAGGCTTCACCAACATTGCTATACCATTCAGCGATGCACGCAAAACAGTTCAAGTTGCGGTTAACCTAGAAAAGGCGTTTCAGAGCAACTGCAGCGAAATAGTGGATGCACTGGAGAAGGGAATAACGCTGGCCATGATAGACCAAAGTTGGAAAGAGCATTTGCGCGACATGGATGACCTTCGAGGCAACGTTCAATTCGCGTCGCATGAGCAAAAAGATCCACTTCTCATCTACAAACTTGAAAGCTATCGCCTATTCAAGAGTTTAATTGCTAAAGTGAATGGTGAATTGACAGGCTTCCTCATGCACGCTCGCTTGCCGCAAGGCCAGCAACAACAAGTAAGACAGGCACCTGCTCCCAAGGCACCCGAGCCTGCCCGACTCAACACGCAAAAAGCGGAAAGTTTGAATTTGCAACAGCGCGTTGTGGTAGGTCAACAACCTACCAATCAACCACAGCAAGGAATGCCGCAAGCTCCTGCTCTAAAAGCAGAACCTGTGAAGGCGGAAGTTCGCATTGGAAGAAACGATCCATGCCCATGTGGAAGTGGCAAGAAATTCAAGGCCTGCCACGGACAAGAAGCATAATATTCAATAACGTAAAATGATTTTAGAAACCGGAAAGCAACGTTCCGGTTTCTTCCCATTGCTTCATCACAGCATCAAGCTCTGACTTGAGCGCGGCATAAGCATCCAATTTTTTCTTGGATGTATCCGTATCGGTATAATCCAATTCTGCAATTTCAATGTTCATTGCAGCGATAGAAGCTTCCAAGCGTTCAATATCGCGTTCGCATTTTTGCAATTGCGTTTCGAGCTTCTTCTTTTGCTTTTCGCGCTCCCGAAGTTCATCGCGTGAGGGTTGATTACCCGGTATTTCCGCAACATCGGCGGGCTTCTTCTCCACCACTGCAGGCTTGGCTTTCTCAAACAAAGCAATCGATTCCGCTTTCTTCTCCTTGAGAAAGTCGAGGACATCACCCTCCCACATGCGCAACCTGTCAGGTTTAATTTCATAAACCATGTTGGTGAGTCCATTCAAAAAATCACGGTCGTGACTTACAACGAGCAATGTTCCATCGTAACGCATCAACGCCTGTTTCAGCACCTCTTTAGAAGCAAGATCCAAGTGGTTGGTCGGTTCATCCAGCACCAAAAAGTTATACGGCTGAAGCAGTAGTTTACATAAGGCCAGTCTGGCCTTCTCGCCGCCGCTTAATACCCTCACCTTCTTATCCACGTCGTCACCACTAAACAAAAATGCACCGAGCATTGATCGAACACTCTTTCGAACATCTCCCACAGCCTCATCGTCGATGGTTTCGAAAACAGTCTTGGTACCATCCAACTCGTCGCTTTGATTCTGGGCGTAATAACCGATGCTGACACTATAGCCCGGTGTGAAATCTCCCTCATGCTGCTCCTTTCGCATAATCATACGAATCAGCGAGCTCTTTCCCACACCATTCTTTCCGACCAACGCAATTTTTTCTCCGCGCGCAATGGTAACGTCGACTCCACTGAACAAGCGATTTTCGCCATAAGCCTTTCCGAGTGCCTTGCCCTCCAAAATAATCTTTCCGGCATGCGGCGCCGGTGGAAAACTGATGCGCACCTTGGAGCCATCGATATCATCCACCTCAATTTTATCGAGCTTCTCCAACTTACGAATCAAGGTCTGGGCAAACGCTGCCTTGTCCTTCTTCGCGCGGAACTTATCAATAAGCCTTTGAGTATCTTCAATGTACTTCTGCTGATTCTTTGCGGCCGCTTCCTGGCGCTCTACTTCATCTTGACGCTGAACTATGTATTTGCTGTACGAGAACTTATAGTCATATACCTTTCCCTTCGTAATCTCGATTGTGCGAATGGTAACATTATCCAGAAACGTGCGGTCGTGGGAAATGAGCACAATGGCTCCCGCATAGTCCTTCAAGAAATCTTCCAGCCATTCAATACTCTCGATATCGAGGTGGTTGGTCGGCTCATCGAGCAGCAACAGATCAGGATTCTGCAGAAGAATTTTACCCAATTCAACGCGCATTTTCCATCCACCGCTGAACTCCTCCATTTTGCGGTCCATATCCTCCGACCGAAAACCAAGACCTTTCAACACCTTCTCAATTTTCTCTTCCAGGTTGCTGCTGCCAAGTACTTCGAGTCGATGAGAAACCTCTTCCAGCTCCTCCAATTTATGGGAGTAGTCGTCGCTGGTGTAGTCATGATGGTCGGTAATGGCAACGGTCAATTCCTCCAGGCGATCCTTCATTTGCTGTACCTCACGGAAAGCGGTTGCAGCTTCTTCGTACACCGTTGCATTCTCGCTGTGCTTCATCTCCTGAGCCAAATAGCCCACCGTGGTGCCGCGCGCAAGCGCTATACTTCCCTCGTTGGGGGTTTGTAACCCGGCCAAGGTCTTTAACAAGGTTGACTTACCTGCGCCATTTTTTCCAACGAGACCAATACGATCGCGGGGGCCAATGAAAAAACCAATGCGCGAAAACAACTCGCGCGAACCGAAATGAATAGTGAGATTGCCTACAGTTACCATGATAAAATCGGGCGCAAAAGTACAACCCTACTCAGGCTATTCATTGCATTTAGATAAAACAAAAAGCCCTTCCGATGTGGAAGGGCTTTTCAATATCAAATCGTTGGCTTAATAATGCCACAAATCGTGCTCAAGCGTAAAGAGATCGTTCTTGATACGCTCACTTTCCATCAAGGCATCGACCCCTTTCCAGGTTGGCGATACACCGCGGTTGTAAACGTTATCTTCCTTCACAACGTATCCCTGAAACATACGCATCTGGAATAACTGATCAAAAGTCATTTCCTGGGCGCCGTTGTGCATGTTGAATACATCGTAGTTATTGAAGATGTAACGGCACTCGGGATAGTATAACCAGAAAAGTTCCTTTTGACCCTTTACTTCACCGCTCTCCGAATAACGCAATACAATTGGAGCAATACCGATGATACGCACATAACGCTCGGAACGCTGCTTATCGAAAATCCAGTCTTCCTTGATTTTGTATGAAACAACATCGCGCGATGTTACCTCTTCAACGTTGCGGACCTCCTCCTTTTCACCTGTATCCAAGTTTTCGCGGTAGCGAATTACAACCGGATTGAGCATTGAATCCAATTCTGTCTGTCCAAGCGGATAGCGAAACTCGTCATCCTCCTGTGTCGGTCCCGTGCCATAGGCTGTAATAGAACCCTGATCGATTAGTCCGATGCGAATTACATCAAACAAACTCTTCCTATTCTCCAATGCATCGATTGGAAAGTACATAGTCTGGTTGATTTTTTGGCGCAAATCAATCACCTGCCAAATTCGCTTAGCCCACATTACATCGGCCTCGCGCAAGTAGGGGTAACCAATTACCTTTCGAGTTGGGTTGTGTTCACGCACGTAAGCACCATCCAACACCGTTTGAGTTTGGGCCAGAAGTGCATCCGTTACAGATAGCACACAGAGCAGGAGCAGAAACAGATTTTTACGATTCATAGTATTTCGTTTTTACTGCAGTTTCAACGTAATAGCCGCCAGTTTACGATCGGTATTATCGGGCATTTTACACATGATTTGCTCGATGAAGATTTTTTCACCTTTCTTCATTTTGCGAATCGCTTGGCTAGCCTCATCAGAGATGCGGTTACCATTGCACTTGTATTCCTTCAAAACACCGTTGCTAGCCAACGTCACAATGAAAGAAGTGACCTGTGCGGTTACAGGGAAGTCAAAACCTTCCATGTCGGCGCGCACACCAGCTGCCACTGACGCATCACCCTGAGGGATCATGCTATCGTATGGTTTCTTTCCACCGAACGATGGTATTGGATCAGGAATACGCTTGATACGGAACTGACGAGCAGGCATCTGAACGCTTTCACCGTTGATATTGGCTGCCACGTTGATGGTTGCTTCTTTTCCTTCACCTGGTTTCACATTGTAAGTACCGTCTGAACTTGGGGAAATAGATCCTCCGTTCATCGTTACTGTCAAAGCACTGCGGTCAACACCCGGTACAGAAATTTCAACCGGATTGTCCAACCCGCGGTAGAACACGTTCATGTTTACCGGCGAAACAACCAATGCAGGTTCACCTACGAAGAACGGCTGTGTAGCAAAAGGAATGTATTCCATTTTACCATCCTTCTCGTATCCAATTTGACCGGTGTAACCGTGTGGGCCTAAGCTCAAACTTCCAGTGTTCACTTTGAAGCGACACTTACCGTCCGGATCTGCAGCGATTCCATCACCTGAAGTACCAAACGTGCTTGGTGTTGGAACCTTGTCTCCGTTGTATGCACCTCCCATGAAAAGCTTGGTATTGCTGGTTTTGTTATAGGCGGCGAGGTAAACCTCAAGCTCATAATCTTTTCCTTTCAACACATAGCTCTGAAGCGGCACAGCAGCAACAGTAACGTCCGAGAATTTCAAGTCAGTCGCGTTGATGCTCGATGCCAAGAAACTCATTACTGAAGTCTTTGCGTTCAATACATCGGTTTCGATTTTCGACATGGTTGCAACAATGGCCGCAAGAGGTGTGTGGTAGAATTTATTGGTTTCCCAAACTTCCAATTTACCTTCTGCGTCGGGCTCCTCGTTGTAAACGAAGGTGCTGTCCAATGATGACAAAATCTCGTTATCCAATGGGATGCTCTTGCCATCGATGTTGGTAACCTGAATAGCCTTCAACTTCTCTTTGAACTCTGTCAACTTAGTTTTCAATTCGAAAGCCGACCAAGGGTCTTGACGAGGAGCTTGTGGGTTAGGACCAACCAACAACGTAGTATTGTTCTGGTTTTCGTCCAACTTCGTTACTTTCTCTCGTCCCTCCTTTGAGCCCAAATCGATTGCCTTCTTTTTGTCCTCCGTCATGAACTCTTCATAGTCTGCTCCTGCAGGGTCACCCTTCATGGAGCAAGCTATAGTGCGAGCCTTGAGAATTTCAATGTAGTCAATCATTTCGTCACCTAACTTGGATACTTCTTCAGCTTTCGCCAAAAATGGAGCAGCCTTATCAGCCTCCTTGGCAGCTCTCAAGCCTGCAAGCGTAGCCTGCGCCTTGGTCTGCAATACCTCGGAGGTTTTACCCAAACCTTTATTGATCTGGATAAACGCGTTCAATACATCTTTCGATATGTTCATTGCAAGAAGAGCGGTAAGTACGAGGTACATCATACCGATCATCTTCTGCCTGGGGGTTTCTTTTCCGCCTGCCATTTTCTAATCTTTAAAATTGGTTGTTTGGTTGTTCTTTTTCAGAGCAGCGCTAAACAATTATTGGCGGGCAGTACCCATTGCGTTAAGCATGTTTGCGTATACCGTGTTGAGCGATTTCAAGTTGCGAGAGAGTTCAGAAATGTTCTCTTTGTACTGCTTGGTATCTTCAACAGAATCAGCAAGATTCTTAACGAGTTCGTTCATGTTACCATACATGTTACGAGTCTTCTCGAGCTCTTGAAGCTGCAACTCATACATGCTGTTCAATGACTGCAAGTTTTCAGTCATCTTCTGCAAGTGAACACCTGCTGTCTGGCCGTTCTTGGCCTGATCTGAAAGACCTGTCAACGATTCAGAAGCCGCGGCATATGTATCAGCCAATGACGATACCTTTTCGGTAGCAGTCTTCAAAGTTGATGCATACTCCTTTGATGCTGTTGCAGGAGCAGAAATATCGGATAAGTCCTTAGCTTGCGAGCTGAAGGCACGCATGCCATCACCCAAACTAGCGATCAACTCCGGTTCAATCTTGGCCTCGCTAAGCATATTGTCGAGCTGAGCAGTTACGCTACCGCCGCCAATATTACCCTTGCTGCCTTTTTTGTTCAGCTCTTTCATAGAATGCTTTGCCTCTTCCGGCATAGCCAATTCAGGATAAACGAGAGACCAATCGGGCTCTTCGTGTAGTGGTTCAAATGCAGAGAAGAAGAAGATTACGGCTTCGGTACTCAGAC
>Ga0114980_10000371_pt1 | contig 32372 bp, 29 predicted proteins | sample S_140806_EF_Meta_FD_87018 | JGI IMG/M metagenome (GOLD analysis project Ga0114980, IMG submission 87018) | Freshwater microbial communities from Lake Simoncouche, Canada to study carbon cycling - S_140806_EF_MetaG | ecosystem: Environmental > Aquatic > Freshwater > Lake | place: Lake...
AACCCACTCATGCTCCACCTCACATCGACAGCCGATGAGACCGTGCGTACAGCTATCAACCAATGTGCTGAGTGCGGATTTGAAATGGTGATCTTTTCGTTCGGGTCTGGTCTGAATATGGAAGATACAAGTGTTCAAAACATCCAAAAGTTTAAAGCATTTGCAGACTATGCCCATAGTAAACGGATTCGCATCGGTGGCTATAGCTTGCTTGCTAGCCGCAGCGTCTCTCCTGAACACGATGTCATTAACCCTGAAACAGGTAAACCTGGCGGCACCATCTTCGGTAACTCCCCATGCCTCTGTTCAAGCTGGGGGCTGGACTACTTCAAGCGCATTAAGCAGTTCCTGAAAGAGACAGGATTTGACCTGCTTGAACATGATGGAAGTTATCCTGGGGATGTTTGTGCGTCAACAAAGCATCCTGGGCATCGCGGCAAACTGGATTCTCAGTGGAGACAGTTTGAACTGATCAGAGACCTTTATATGTGGTGTCGCAAAAACGGAATCTACTTGAATGTTCCAGACACCTACTTTCTGTGCGGTTCAAATAAAGTTGGAATGGGCTACCGTGAGACCAACTGGTCTCTGCCAAGGTCGCTCCAACACATTCATGCGCGTCAGAATATGTTTGATGGTACTTGGGAAAAGTTGCCATCCATGGGTTGGATGTTTGTTCCTCTCGTTCAGTACCATGGCGGCGGCGCGGATGCGACCATCGAACCATTACGTGAGCATCTAGATGACTACAAGCGTCATCTAGATAACTGCCTTGGCTATGGAGTTCAGGCTTGCTACCGTGGACCACGTCTTTATGATGGGCCAGAGACCAAGGCGATGGTCATCAAAACAGTGAACAAGTACAAAAAGTACAGGACACTCCTTGAAGGCGATATCACCCACATTCGCCGCCCAGATGGCCGTCATATTGATGCAATCATCCATACACATGAAGCACACCCTGCCCGGATGATGCTGGTCGCTTACAATCCGGGTTCATCCAACCAATCGACGACGCTTGCCCTACCAGACTCACTTTCGCCGTACAAGTCCATCCAGGTCACCGACACCGACACTGGTAAGTCATCGACGCTGACTCCTCGTCCGAATGGTCGCTTTCTAATCGAATTGACGGTTGGCCGCGGAACAATGCGGATGTTGGAGTTGATTCAATGAACAGGTTCGCAGCTGACGTGCTCGGGTGCAAGACTCCACTTATCTTGGCACCTCTCGCACACCTTGCATCAAATGAACTCATTGCTACCGTAACGAACGCAGGAGCAATCGGCACGCTCCCTCTCCACCGCTTTAAGCCGGAGCAAACAAGAGAGCGATTACAGCAAATACGGTTACTTACCGATGGTCCAATCATGGTTTCGTTTACGGGTGAATGGGAACGGGATGAAAACATCGACGTCCTTCTGGAATATGAAGTCCAATTGGCGATGGTTTTCTGGTGGAATGGCCCTCGACTTATTCACCGTCTTCAGGCACATGGAATCAAAGTTGGATGGCAAATTGGAACGGATGAACAACTCTCGGATGCTCTCAGCCGTGATGCTGATTTCATTATTGCGCAAGGGTTGGAAGCCGGTGGCCATGTTCGGTCTCCCCACCGGCTCGACGACCTCCTGTCACTGATTGGTAGTCGTACGGAGTGTCCCGTCGTTGCTGCTGGTGGTATCAATACACCGTCACGTGCAGGACAACTTGTCCCAAATGCAGCTTCCGCGGTCATGATCGGGACGCGTTTCTGTGTTTGCGACGAAGCAAACAACTCAGATTCCGATCGAACGCTATTGATTGATGCGGAACACGACTCAGTAATACTCGATACAACCCTTCGCGGTGATTGGCCTTGCGCATTTCGCCGCAGATTATCGACTGGTGGCGACTTGGATGTCCCGGAACGCTACGCAAATGCCAACATTTCGGAAATCGTGAGCGTCCTATCAGCCGCTCAGATAATGGCTGACTTTGCAAAAATTCTCAACCAGTAGGGCCTGATATCTCTATAGCGTTGCCTGCTACAAAACATAGTCGATAAGATACACCATGCATACGGCAGAGGTGGTGCAGGGTGTTCTTCCTACTATGGGTCGGCCATCACTGACACTTCCATCCATTACGCTTGCCACCTTCGAAGGTCCACTCGATCTCTTGCTCCACTTGGTTCGCGATGGTCGAATGGATATTTTTAACCTTCCAATCTCGGAGTTATGCGACAAGTATCTCACCGTTCTCCATTCATACGATGAGCTGAACCTACACGTTGCGGGCGAGTTTCTGGTGATGGCTGCAACGCTCATCGAAATTAAGTCGAGAATGTTGCTGCCAAAGGTTCCGTCTGATCCGCCATTCGACGATGATACAAACGGACCTGATCCACGTATGGAGCTTGTACAGCGCCTACTCGAATACTCCAAATACCAAGAACTGTCTGAATGGATGCAGACAGTTGAGGGTGAGCGTCGAAATGTCTTTGCGAGAGCTCAGTCTCCACTTTCTCCAGAATTCCGTATCCCCCCTCGGTATGGGGAGCTGAGTGCGAACCAACTTGTGGCTGCGATGCAACGTATTCTCGATGCAATGGGTGCCGGTGAACGCCAAGTAACCAGTGTCCGGAGACATCGCCTGACCGTCAGATTGACGATGCGTATTCTCCTAACGCGGATTACCGAAGCGGGAGAAACAGGCGTCGACTTGCTCGAAATGATTACAGAGGCTGGAAACGGGTTGCTTGGTGTTATCATGGTTTTTCTTAGCCTTCTCGAGCTGTTACGCTCTGGATCGATTACTGTTGCACAGGATGATTTCTGCGGAGATATCCGCGCATTTTTCATTCCGGAACCACTCAGGATTGACTGGTCAATTGAAGCAGATGAGGCAGCTGATGCGTAGTCTCCTTGGGATGGTTGAATCTCTCCTCTTTGTTTCCGGAGATCCTCTTACAGTAAAGGACCTCGTGAAGGCTACAGACTGGGATGACGCTGCAGTATTGTCTGCTTTGAAAGAGCTTCAGCAACGCTACGAATCATCAGATGGCGGCTTACAATGTATCGAAGTTGCCAATGGTTGGCAGATGACCACGAAACCGGAATATGCGCCTATTGTAGGTAAGCTACTCGCACCAAATGCAAATAGATTGTCGAAGGCTGCGCTTGAAGTGGTAACCATTATTGCCTATCGACAGCCTTGTACAAGTGCAGATATCGAAGCGATTCGAGGTGTGTCCTCTGATGGCGTCCTCAAAACACTTATTGAGCGGGAGCTTGTTTCCGATGTTGGAAGACGTCAAACACCAGGACGCCCAATCTTGTACGGAACTAGCGATACCTTTCTTCACTACTTTGGGTTAGCTTCAATCGATGCGCTTCCTCAGCTACCAGATGACCCGGATGCTGAGGCTGCGGCTGCAACGGAAACAGCTGTAATCAAAGCGGGTGGATTGGATTTATGAGATCTAGCACACTAACGTTGCTTGCATTCATCGCGCTGCTAACTGCGATATCACCGGCTGCGGTTGCAAAGCAACGACAGAGCCGTCGCAGACCTCTCACAGCAAGCTACAACCCACAGGACCTTAGACAATATCCTCGGACAGTCAGTAAGAGTGTGGCGGTCTTCGATGCAACTACCGGTCAACTCCTTTGGCAAGTAAACGGAAATAGAAGATGCTATCCGGCAAGTACGACAAAGATTCTAACGGGCCTTCTCTTTGCTGAAGCGACGCCAGCGGATGCCATCGTCCGCTGTACAAACAAGGAGATTGGATCGGTTGGTGAGAGCAGCCTCAACATAAAATTCAATGAATCCTTTGTGGCTGAAGAATTGTTGCGTGGTTTTCTCCTAAAAAGTGCAAATGATGCCGGTGTAGTTATTGCTGAACACGTGGATGGTTCTACATCAAAGTTTGCAGCCAGGATGAATGATCGTGCGATGAAGGCAGGTGCAACACAATCACATTTCGTCAATCCGCATGGACTGCATCATCCAGATCACTACACAACCGCGATCGATCTTGGACGAATTGCAATTGACGCATTGAAGAATCCTCGATTTGCCAAGATGGTAGAAAAGCCCAGTGCCGTTATTCATTCATCAACGAGACCGGCCATAAAGGTCACATCTCGTGCTAAATCGCTTTATTATGACCGTTTTATGGGTGCCGATGGAATTAAAACTGGCTATACGCGGCCGGCAGGAAACTGCTTTGTTGGTTCTGCAACACGGGATGGGCGACGGTTGATATCCGTTGTGATGGGAGCACCAGAGTCTGCTTGTAAGGAAACCATCCCCATTTTGTCATGGGCCTTCAGACGATTTGAACGACAAATATGTGTACCAAGCAACTCGCAACGATTCGTCACAATGCCAGACGGTCGTAAAGTCTCCGCACACACATCGGAAACGATTCAACGTTCCGTTGACAAGTTGGCATCTCCGAAGTCATTTGAAGAACGAATCACCGTGTTAGATGGACTGACCGATGTCAAAAAAGGTGACGTGGTTGCAAGCCTTGATCTTATTGAGAGCGGAATCGTTATCGGTCAGTGCAAGTTGATAAGTGATTCCGAAACAAGAGCTACGGGCAACGTTTTTGGGCCGATGGGCTGGTTCGGGGGCAGTATCTGCCTCATGCTGGTAGCATGGCAACGTGGAAGAAGAATCTCGCGGAGAACGTCTCCAAAAAGCATTGGCAGCAGCAGGCGTTAGTTCGCGGCGAAATGCTGAAGTCCTAATTACATCAGGCCGTGTAAAAGTCAACGGAAAGCTTGTTATCCAACTTGGTTCAACCGTTTCAGACGACGACGTGATCCTGGTAGACAATAGGCAGATTTCGCGTAAGCCAAAGCTTTACTACATCGCGCTAAACAAGCCTGCTGGTGTAATTTCAACCGTATACGACAGGTATGCAGAAACAACGGTCATCGACCTTGTCGACATTCCGAATGCCCGCCTGGTCCCGTGTGGTCGCTTGGATATGGACAGCGAAGGCCTGATTCTCCTATCGAATGATGGTGACTTCGTACACAAAGTTACGCATCCAAGCCAAAGTCTTGGAAAAACCTATCATGTGACCGTCTTTGGGGGTCCTGAAGCTACGACACTTCGTAGACTTGCGAATGGCTTAACTCTAGATGACGATTCGCGGCCAACGGCTCCAGCCGAAGTAACCGTTATTCGCCGGCGCCCAACTGTGATTGAAATGGTTCTTCATGAAGGACGCAATCGCCAGATTCGCCGAATGATGGACACCGTTGGACATCCAGTAGAACGCCTTGTGCGTGTGAAGGTTGGTCCAATTGATCTTGGAGATCTACGCTCAGGCGAATGGCGTTTCCTAGATCGCACTGAAGTCGGTTCGATCCTACAGGACACGGCAACAAAGCTGAGTGGTAACAACACAAGTGCTCGCGGTGGAGATGTAGCGCGATCCACGGCTACTGCAGGCCCTCGCAAGCCGCAGGTAGCTGGAAGAGGTGATTATGAAACTCGTAATCGCAGTCGTTCACGATAGAGATCGAACCAAAATATCAGATGCCCTTCTTCGTGAAGGCTTCCAATTCACGCGCCTTGGCTCATCTGGCGGATTCCTCAAGGAAGGCAATGTAACACTCCTCATCGGATGTGCAGACCCTGATGTGAATCGCGTTTTTGGCCTTCTTAGAGATTGCACACGGAAACGAAAGCAGTATGTGAGTGTTTTGCCACCGGATGCTGGTCCGGCGGGGACAATACTCCCTTCGCCCGTTGAAGTCGAAGTCGGTGGTGCTGTGGCGTTCGTGATGCCGATCGAACGCTTTGAGACCTTTTGAGCATAGTTGGAGCTCGGTTTGAATGACATTTTACGGTAACAATAAAACAGTCTCGATGCTCAATCGGTTCATCGATAGACAGGAGCTTCCTCAATCGGTACTCATCACAGGACCGTCAGGAGTCGGAAAAACGACTCTGGCTCTGCACCTTTCCAAGTACCTATTGTGTAAGAATCAAACTGATGGAGCTGCCTGCGGACAGTGTATTTCCTGTCTCCGTATTCAAACAAACGAACATCCTGAAGTTGCCATTATTGAGCCGGATGGCGATTTAACAAAAATTTGGCAGCTCTGGACCAGAACTGGACATGCTCCTGGCGCACTGGATTCGCTTTCCTACCGCCCTGTTCTCGGTAACTGCCGGATCGTTATCATCACTGCCGCTCACACCTTTTATGACGAGTCAGCAAACTCCATTCTTAAAGTTCTCGAAGAGCCGCCGTCATATGTCCAGTTTTTCCTGTGCACCACAAGCCAATCAGCCGTTCTACCAACCATTGCGAGTCGGTGTTTTTCTGTTCCAATTCCTCCGCTGCCGACACAACTTATTGCCACGATGTTGCAAACAGACCACAACATGGATCCATTGCTTGCCGCGGAACTTGCAAAGAGTTCTGCCGGATGTCCTGGCCGGGCAATTCGGGCAAAGGATGATACCGATGTATCGTTAATCCGAGATCGCGCTAATGCATGGGTTTCTAATTTCCTACAAGGCAGTAGAAATCAAATCTATATTCATGCTGAGACATTAAAAAGTATTGTCCCAAAGTCATCCCCGGATGCGAGTACTCGCCAAACAGTTACGAAAGGGATTCAAGCTGTCGCAGATGCATTCGGTACACAACTTAGCTCTGCAACGGATTCTGTAGATGCCTTGATGGACTGTGTTGCGTTATCGATGCAGGCGGCGCATTCTGTTCAGCGTAACGGAAATCAACAAATTGTAACGGAAGCACTTGTCGCAAAGCTCTCCAGGCGGTGTCACAGATAATGATGCGCTTCCTTGTTCCGGGCCTCCAACTCAACGCCGAAGTGGTGAGTGTTCCGGCAGATGTATGTCACCACGCCTTTCGCGTTAGGCGACTGCGCACCGGAGAGACATTTGTGCTGAATAACGGCATGGGGTCCAGCGCGTTTGCCGTCATAGATGACTGGACGCATGGAACAGGTCTAGCCCGTGTTACGGGAATGGCTGATATTCAGACGGAACTCCCCATTGATATCGTGGTCTGTCAGGCGTTACCAAAGTCTCCAGAACGAATTGAACAGGTTCTCCAACATGGAACTGAGCTTGGTGCAGCAGCGTTTCTGATATTTGGAGGTGACCGCAGTGTTGCAAAGCTTGAGACCACAGATAAGGTTAACAAACGCCTTGAGCGCTGGAACACTATCATAAGGTCTTCAGCTGAACAAAGCGGTCGAGCAATTCTTCCTCCAATTTCCTGGCATTCGAATTTGAAGGCTGTGATAAAGCATGTACAGTTACCGCTGCTTGTGCTACATGAAGAAGCCGATACTCCTCTTAAATCCGTTGTGAAATCTGTGATGGCAACCAGCCGAGGAATTGCACTGATTGTTGGCCCAGAAGGTGGTTTATCTCCAGCCGAAATCGCTACATGTCGGAGTAACGAAGGCACGGCAATCTCCCTTGGACCACGTATTCTCCGAACAGAGACTGCGGCACTTGCAGCAATTGCTCAGCTTTCGTTTGCATTAGAGAGTGAACTAGATAACCATTGAGCCCGCTTGATATTCTCTACGTAGTTTTGGGCCCGATCTTCTTATTGGTCATTTGCGGTGCAATCGTACAGTGGCGCACACCAATCGATATCAAACCCCTTGCAACCCTACAAATCCGTGTCCTCGTACCTGCATTTCTCCTTGTTCGCCTCTCGGAAAGTAATCTGAGCTGGACGAGTATGTGGCGCGTTGCTCTGGGCATTGCTGTTATTAAAATCGCAATGGCTCTGGTTGTCTTGGTGATAGCCAGATTAGGCAAGCTATCCCGTTCGACAACTTATGTCCTCCTCATCACAACCTGCGTCTTCAATGCTGGTAACTTTGGTATCCCGGTCGCAGAACGTACTTTTGGCCAAGATGGTGCAGCTGTTGAGGCAGTGGTCGTCTTCATGTCCAACTTCAGCCTCTGGGGCATTGGTTATGCACTGATGTCGGCACGGTCAACGCCAGGACTTTCGTGGATAAAGCAATACTTCAGCCTTCCGATGCCCTATGCCTTTGCCTTAGCACTGCTCCTAAAAGGCACTCATGTTCAGGTTCCAGAGCCAATCTGGTCGCCAATCAAGTGGTGTGCCGATGCAGTGATTCCGGTAGCCCTGATAACTTTGGGGATGCAGCTCGCTAAGCAGGCACGCTGGCCAAGCCTGAAGTTCGTAACTGTCGCAGTGATTGCAAAGCTTATAGTCATGCCAATACTTGCATTGGTCGTCTGCTGGGCATTTGGATATTGGCCATGGCCGGCAGGACAAATGATTTTGGCTGCTGCAAGTCCATCAGCGGTTAATGCAGTCCTACTGGCAATCGACCAGAAAGCCGATGTAGAAAGAACCACAGATGTTGTATTTTGGACCACAGCAACCGCACTCGTTACTGTGCCTCTCGTAATCTGGCTTCTGTACACATTTGGCGTTCATACAGTCCCGACCCCATAGGAATACATCAACAGATGGTAAGAATCAAAATGTGCGGAATAACAAAGCCTGCTGATGCTGCTGCCGCGGCTGATGCTGGAGCATCGTCTATTGGTATCATCGCCTTTGAAAATAGCCCTCGTTATGTTTCACCTACTGAACTGAATGAAATTCAAAATGCCTTACCCCCTTGGGTAAGCATCACAGTTGTCGCTCCAAATGCTGAGATAGCTGCACGCTACGATGCAGACTTTTGGCAGCTATATTCGCTTCCCGATGGAGCTCCAAACAAGCCCATCATTCAGGCTATCCGCGTGGGTTCTGACTTGGATGTAACCAATGTCTTGAGTGACTATGGTATGGCCAGTGCATTGTTGTTCGATGCCTATCATCCAAACCTGATGGGCGGATCAGGACATAGGATTAGTGAGTCTGTGGCAGCGGGACTCTTCGCGGGAAAATGTCAGGTGCCCCGAATCCTTGCTGGTGGCTTGACACCAGATAATGTAGCAGAAGCCATTGCAGCATTTTCACCATGGGGAGTTGATGTCTCATCCGGGATTGAGCTATCGCCTGGGATTAAGTGCAGATCCAAAATGAAATCCTTTGCGGCAGCTGTGCTGAAAGCGAACAACTGCTAAGGTCCGAACTTCCAAGAGTCCACAAGAAAGACTACCTGTCGCCCTTAAGCTTAATGACATCCTGCTGAATAAATGGATTGTCTGCCGGGGGGATGTTGTCACCGGGTTCCGGTGTAGTCTCTTTGTTGACCTTTCCTTTGACATAGCGTGTTTCCCGACCAGAATTCGTCAGAAGAAAATCCAATATCCCATTTGCGACGGCAGTTCCGATGGCCTGCTGCGTCGAAGGATTCGCTAACGCTGCAGCATCGGATGCATTACTCATAAACCCAGCCTCGACCAAAACACCCACACTACTACTGAGTCGCAGGACAGCAAAGCCATCGTTTTTGTAGACAGTCTTGTCAGAACGTACGCCAAGCTTTTTGATGGTGCTGACTTCTGTACCAAGTCGGTCAGATATCCTGCTTGCTAAGTTTAAGCATAGTGGTGAATCCATATGGTAAAAGACAAGGCTCCCATTGACGGCTGAGCTTCGTACGGCATCATTACAATGAATCGAGACGAATGCATCCGCATCGACCCGATTGGAGATCGCCGGACGCTCCTTCAAACCAGGATCAACGTCGTTGTCGCGGGTAATGACAACATTCGCCCCTAGGGAATCCAGCCTTGCAGCGGTTGCTAATGCGATCGGAAGCGTATTTTGCTTTTCAAGCCGACCGTCCACGCCCTTCGTTCCAGTGCTTCCATTACCGCCATGTCCTGGATCTACGAGAATTGTTCGACCAGCAAGAGGGAGTGACATTTCATCACCGACTTGCTCACGTAGTGACACCTTAAGACGTCCATTCGGATCAACATTAATCACAAATCTTGTTGGCTGATTGAGCGTTATCGTAAGCCGTCTCCCCCAACCAATCCCGGTTTTCCACTCAGATGTGCCTAACATCCCATTGTCAATTTTCATAAACAGATCGGTAAGTAGCTCGTTAGGATCATCCACATTGATATCCAATATGAACTGATTATCTACAATGATCGGACGAAACCAAGGGAGTTTTGATGCTTCAATGACAAAGTCGATACCATGTGGACTAGCCAAAGCTTCTGCTCTTATCACCGGTGTAACAAATGCTGCAGGCTTTGATGGTAATGCCACCGATCGGACGATGAGCGAAGGCAACGCCCTAGATGGAACTGTCACAGCTGCCGGAAGCGGTTCAGTCGTAGCAGAGGATACGATCCACTCCGATGCACTCTCTCCTTGAATCAATCTAAATTTGTCGACATCAGTTGATTCGAGAACGACTCTCGCAACATTAACCTGATATTGACCAACCCGGATAGTTTTATACGAAGCACCATCAGGAACGCTGGGAGTGGCGACATCGCTCACGGCCGCACCCGGAATATCGATAATAACCTTACCTGATTCTCTGTCCCGAACAAGAACTGGCCGAATCGGTAGGTGAGATGCAATGCGAATCGTTTCACGTTCTGCAAAGACAGCGGAAACAGAGGTTTGGAGCCTTACAAGAGGTAGCTTTGCATCGAGGATGATACGCGATTTAGTTGCGCTTGCAACATCGCTAAGCCTGATCATCCCATCCCATTGACGCCCTGGCGCGGATGTCTTCTCTACTTGAACTGTCCCTAGTCCTACTGCGGATAGCTCTACACCATCGGTTCCGTCGACTTCTGAAACGGTCACGCCTAACAACGCCAGTGATTGGTGGTTCACATAGATGTTGCCATCGGTCCCCCGCCACGCCGATGATGTATCCCCAACGGGTAACAACATTCCACGAGGAGACAAAATTTGAAACGGCCGGACGGTTGTTGTTATGCGACCTGCCCGTGCACTGCGACTGGGAGGTGAAATCTTTTGTTTAGGCTGTTGCAAAACCGGATTATTGCGAAGGAATAACAGCGGTAAAACAGCAAGCAAACCAAGGACATCCATGGTGTATCTTCACCTAACTATTACGATTGCACAAGTTTAAAAACGAAAATCCGGACATCACTCGGATGTCCGGATCGTTAATGGAGGCGCGGGGACTCGAACCCCGGTCCGAAGCCAGAGCAGCACAAACGTCTACGAGCGTGTCAAATAATTTATTGTCGTCTGAGTATCGCCCATTTGCAGGCTATGCTTCATCCCAAGCCCCATCTATTTCCCCCAGTGATCGACGCACTACACTGATAGGTATCCGAGTAAGTTATCGCCCGCAAAAGTCCCCTCGGAATGGACAATCTTGGACGGCTTAATTTATTAGATTAAGCGAGCACGCAACTTGCGTTGCGGGCGGTTGCAAAGTTGTTTTTTGCATTTGTTTTTTTTGCCGGTATTAACGAGGCCACCGGCGCCTCGGCTCGCAATCTGACCCAACTGTACCCCGTCTACTCCAATCGCCCCCATAGTTACTTGGACTAACAATATATCGTACGGATGCATAAAGGTGTGACGTTCCCGATACCACAAAGCTTGCGACTATTATGTTCAAGAGCAACTGCAATGCTTTTATTGCTATTGGACTTGCGTTTTCACAACTGCAGTCCACGCTGTTCGTGCAGATAGCGCATTGTAGAACGATGGAAATCCAATGCATCACTGGTTGACGATGATTGCTCTAGTTCAAGTCCGGTGTGCCATGGTCGGCCTGCGGCCAGTAATGTAACACGCGACCAAACATCTACGACTGCAGCTCTACAATAACCACCTCCACCAAGGATAACGATGGGTTTATCTCCAAAGATATGCAGTAACGTGTCTACCGTTTGTACCCACTCCCAGCGCGTCATTACCAAATGACCAAGAGGATCTTCTGCAAGCGCATCGGCGCCAAGCTGAAGCACAATCGCATCTGGTGAGAACATCTGCATCAAGTAACTTGTCACATCGGGAATCGTACGACACCAGACATCTCCGCCGGTGTTTGGTGCGAACGGCACATTCCATACACTATCCTCGGCATATTTGGATCCACGGTCATGCACATTTCCAGTTCCGGGAAAGAGCCACGCACCACTTTCATGAAAGCTGAGCGTCAAAACGTTGGGGTCGGAGCGAAAGAGTGCCTCTACACCATCCCCATGATGGACATCAATGTCAACATAAAGAACCTTTGAATGCCCATTGGTCTTGAGAGTGTTGATGGCGATTGCTATATCGGACAGGATACAAAAACCACTCGCATGATCATGATGTGCATGGTGCAATCCTCCTGCAAAGCTGATTGCTCTCTTGTATGTCCCATCTGCAACAAGTTCAGCGCAGCGCATCGATCCACCACAGTAAAGGAGACCGTTCTCCCACATACCGGCAAAGGCAGGCGTATCCCCCGGGCCAAGACCATAGCGGGATAAGGGAAGGTGAGACTCGCCTAACGATGCAAGTTTCACAATCTCGATGTATTCCGCATCGTGGACAGACAGGACATCCGATTCACCGCAAGGAGAAGGTTGTACTAAAACCAGATTTTCATCAAACACTCCTTGGTTATGAAGCGTTTCACAAATGTCGATCAGTCTTGTTTGCTGAAGTGGATGCCTAGGACCAAGATTATAACTGGCATATAAATCAGCATGAATGTAGGCAGTCTTCACCATATGCGTCATACTACCCGGAACACAGATTGACGTTCGAAAGTACAATCAAGCATGAGTCAAACTTTTAATGCGTTTGCAATGGCGCAAGAGCAACTTCACGCGGTCGCCGCATTGATGGGACTTGAACCTGATGTGACCACGGTTCTTGAAATGCCAAAGCGTGAGCTGACGGTCCACTTCCCTGTTCGAATGCGTGATGGGGCAATCAAGTCATTCACAGGCTACCGGGTACACCACAACTTGACACGGGGACCGGCAAAAGGTGGAATCCGCTACCACCCAGCAACCGACATCGAGGAAGTACGTGCACTCGCATTTTGGATGACAATAAAGTGCGCAGTTGTGAATATTCCGTTTGGCGGGGCCAAAGGTGGTGTCGTCTGCGATCCATCACAGCTCGACATTGGAGAACTTGAGCGCCTTACACGTCGATACACATCCGAAATCGCCATCCTCCTAGGACCTGATAAGGATATTCCAGCACCTGACATGGGTACGAATGCTCAGACGATGGCTTGGATACTCGATACATACTCATCGCTCAAAGGCACAACGGTTCCTGCAGTCGTGACCGGCAAGCCGATCAGTGTTGGAGGTTCTGAAGGTCGCGTAGAGGCAACCGGGCGCGGTGTCGTTACGATCACGCGTGAAGTACTAAGATCACTGAATATGCAGATTCCCGGGTCAACGATTGCAATTCAAGGCTATGGAAATGTGGGTTCGACTGCAGCTGTTCTCTTCCATGTGAGCGGTGCAAAGGTAGAGGCTGTTTCCGATGTAAACGGTGCCATATACCGACAGGGTGGTCTTGATATCCTCGCGCTTCAGGATTATGTCCGTGAGCATCGTACGGTTGTTGGATTTCCAGATGCCGATGCCATTCCCGCCGATGAAGTCCTAACCATGGCTGTAGATGTTGTAGTACCCGCGGCCCTCCAGCATGTCATCACTGGTGAGAATGCGCATCGAATAAAGGCAAAAGTGATTGTCGAAGGTGCCAATGGACCCACAACCCCAGATGCAGATGTAATTCTACGAAGCAATGGAGTGACTGTCGTCCCCGATGTCTTGGCAAATGCAGGTGGTGTAACCGTTAGCTACTTTGAGTGGGTACAGGGACTGCAGAGCTTCTTCTGGACTGAAAATGAAGTCAACAACCGCTTGGAGCAGATCCTCATCCGTGCCTACCAGCAAGTTCAACGCGCTGCTCAACTGCATAATGTTGATCTTCGGATGGGCGCATATATAGTCGGTGTCGGACGTGTCGCCGATGCCATTAGATCAATGGGTATCTACCCGTAGGAAGTAATCAATATGTCAATTCTTCATCGGCCATTTGGAAATACGGGAGAGTCGCTATCCATCATTGGAATCGGTGGTGTTACGGTTGTGGGCCACGATGCAGCAGCATCCATAAGATTATTTGACGAAGCATTGGATGCCGGAGTCAATTACGCCGACGTAGCGCCAAGCTATGGCGTTGATCAAGAAACAGAGCTGCGCTTTGGGGACGCCCTCGTTGGTCGACGTGACAGAGTCTTTCTTGCCTGTAAGACCGGTGAACGTGGCGCCGATGGTTCAAGACTTGAGCTCGAGCGTAGCCTAAAGCACTTACAGACAAACCATATTGACCTCTATCAGCTTCACGCAATCACAAGTGTTGAGGAAGTTGATCGTGCGTTTGCTCAAGATGGTGCCATGGATGTGATTATCAAGGCTCAGCAAGAGGGAAAAATCCGGCATATCGGATTTAGTGCCCATTCTGTTGAGGCAGCATTGAGAGCATTGGAGCTCTATCCGTTTGTAAGCGCCCTTTTTCCGGTCAACTTTGTAACGACATACGCTGGAAACTTTGGACCACAAATCATCGATGCCTGTGTTGCAACGGGAGCAACCCGGTTGGCTCTTAAGGCCATGGCAATGACCCATTGGAAAGACGGCGAGCACCGGGACTTTCCAAATTGCTGGTATTCACCCATATCTGATGAACGACTTTCAGAGCTGGCTCTGAGGTGGACATTGTCACAGGATGTCACTGCCGCAGTGCCTCCGGGAGATCCGATGTTATTTCGCCGCGCATTAATGTATGCACAACGCTTTACGACGATTACCGATTCGGAAATCGCTGAACTAAAGCAAGTTGCCATGCAACAAGCTCCAATCTTCTCGACCGTGTAACTTCGAATGGGGAGCCAGTTTTGGCTCCCCACATTCACTTACTATCCAGTGCCGGTAGTTCCTGGTTCTGAACCCGAGCCATCATCGGACGAACCGCCTCCAAACCAGCTCCAGCGATTATATTTTTCGACGGTGCCATCCGCGTAGCGAATCTCAACATTACCTTCAGCATCCCACTTGATGAGGGCAGGAAGCAACGGATCTGCGCCTTCGATTCTTGCATTGCCACTGCCGTCGGCGTTAAAAATGAATGTTGATTTGTAGCCATCACTGGATTCCACCAGTGAACTACCAGAACCATTCATCCTATATAAGCCGGAGTATTTTGTCCAGGCACCAGATGGCAAGGTTGTGCTGGAGCTATACGTATAATCACCAGTTGGCACATAGTTGCTAGTGCCCTTATCAACTGTTCCGTCAGCGGATGTACTTTCGTAGCTAGATCGGAAAGTTCCATCAGCCTCAGATTCTGTGATGTAGTCACCCCAAGAAACGGCAAGAGGACCTTTTTCAAATCGGTAGCGATTTGAATAAACTACTGGGAAGAGAGTCCAGTCTGTTGGCATAACGGATTCCACGTATCCAGCAAACTCTGTTTTCGCCTCATCAACGTACAAATCTTGGCGGTAGAGACCCGGAGTCATTTTGACATCCACCCAAAGTTGTAACCATTCATCAAAGTAAAAGTATGCATACGATGAGTCATCAGGAGGCAAAAACTGCCGTGAACGACCTGGTATGTTTCCCCCACCAAGATTTCGGAAATACATGTCGAGTCTAGGCGCGGCAATATTGTTTCCACCAGTACCGCCACCTGGCATCCCGCCACTATTCAACGACAGCGATGGAGCATTTCCACTCATCTGGCCTTTCGAACCGAGCATCGACTTTACAATTGACTTAGCCTTGGATCGCGTCCCACCAGTAGTTGGGTACGGCATAACGCCACCACCACAGCCCTGAACTAAGAGCGCCGTCGACATCAATCCAACAATTGCAAATCTTCGTGTCATCTTCATTTCCTTCCAAAAACAGTAAAGTAACGAAAAATCAAACTACGCCCAGACCAAACAAACCATATTCGACTGAGTCCACCAGTGCCTCCCAAGAGGCTTCAATGATGTTTGTCGATACACCAACCGTATTATACGAGTGACCATGGTGATCAGTCGATTCGATGATTGCACGTACCTTAGCGGCGGTTCCTTCGCCCGATGTCACGACACGCACTTTGAAATCCGTCAACGTAATACTGGCCAGCTGAGGATAAGCATCACAGAGCGCTTTACGTAATGCTCCATCCAGTGCGTGGACAGGACCATCTCCATCAGCCACCGTCAGATACTCCTTGTCACCTACACGAACCCGCAGGGTTGCTTCTGTTATCGGACTCTGATCTGAGCTGCGCTTCTCAACAAGAACCCTGTACCCAATCAAATCGAAGAACTTTTGATACTGTCCGGTTTCCTTACGAACGATTAGTTCAAAGGATGCTTCAGCACCTTCAAATGCATAACCGGCAGCCTCCTGCTCTGTTACTGCATTTAGAACTGCGCGTACTTCCTTGGAATTCTTGTCCAACATCAGGCCCATAGTGGCAGCATGCTGCACAACAGTAGCTTTACCTGACTGTTCGGAAATTGGTAGACGCCGTATATTTCCGACAGTTTCAGGACTGATGTGTTCATACGCAGATGCATGCTTTGAAATACCATCAACGTGCAGACCAGCCTTGTGTGTGAAGGCATTTTTCCCTACGTATGCCGCCCGGGCATTGGGAGACAGATTGGCTGTTTCATCCACTAAAGCAGACATTGATGTCAAGTCTTGTAACGTGTGGTCTTTACCTACTTGATATCCAAGTTTGATGGACAAGTTGGCTATGACTGGAATCAGATTGGCGTTTCCAGTTCGTTCACCAAGTCCATTAATGGTCCCCTGCACATGTCGGCAACCGGCCATGACTGCAGCGAGTGCATTTGCTGTACCGCAATCTCCATCGTTGTGAGGGTGCATCCCGATCATCGTTGACTTATATGTATCGACCAAATCTGCAATTATCTGGCTGATTTGATGAGGAAGCATCCCACCGTTTGTGTCACATGGCACAATCACATCTACACCGGCGCGGACAGCTTCGGAAAGGACATTTTTTGTGTAATCAGGATTGAGGAGGTAGCCATCGAAAAAGTGTTCAGCATCGAGAATAACCTTTTTCCCCTGCTCCTTGAGAAACTTAACAGACTCGAAAACCATTTTAAGATTTTCATCACGGGAAACCCGCAAAATCTCATCCACTTGCCAAGCACTTGACTTTGCTACGATGGTAACGACGGGAGTCTGCGCATCTAAAACAGCCTTTAAGAGCGGATCTGTTTCTACATCGCTATTCGCCTTACGTGTTGCGCCAAATGCTGCGAGTGCTACTCCATTGAGTTCGATATCCCGCATACGTGCAAAAAATTCAGTATCCTTCGGAACAGCACCTGGCCACCCTCCTTCGATGTAGTCAACACCGAAAGCAGCCAGTCGTTTGGCGATGCGAATCTTATCTTCCACAGAAAACGAAACACCGTCCATCTGTGAACCATCCCGAAGAGTCGTATCGTAAATTTCTACGCGTTCCATGACTAAGCTATAACCCCTCTATCGTCGGATGGCGACACCAACTCACTCCAAGTAGCCGCAAGCACCCAATCGTGATACTCGCCATCCCCACATTGATAAACCGTCTCACCAACCTTTTTCAAACCTTGCCGTGCATAAAACCGTGATGCCCTGACATTAGCCGGATAATGGGTCAGATAAAGTCCCAACGACCCAGATTTTTTTGCATTAATTACCATGGCATCCCAAAGTTGCTTACCAACACCTTGACCATGAAATAAGGAACTAAGATACAGCTTTTCGACTTTATAAAAGCCCGGTAAAGAATCATCATTAGTGGCTATCGACAACATACCTATTGCGTACCCGACGAGAACGTCGGCCTGCCGTGCTACGAAGATATCTGCATTATTGCAACGTGCGTAACACTCAACGACCTGACGCGCGTGCCCATCCTCAAGATGCTGCCGCATATGATCTTCATTAACGATGCCGGTCCATGTTTCAACAAATGTTGCTTCGACAAGAGCTTCAAGGACTAGAAAATCGTCTGGGCGCGCACGCTCGACTAAGAGCAATTAAAAACTCTGTCCCAAGGAAACATACGTCTGCAAGCGACGCCCAACGGCGAAATCAAGCCGGATAGGTCCAAACGGTGTGACGAAGCGCAAGCCGGCTCCGACACCAGTTTTGAGATCACGCCCCTGAATCGACTTACCTCTTGATGCTCCACCATAATCAACGAAAAACGCACCGGTGACACTATCTGAAACTGGAACACGAAGCTCCGCAGTTTGCAGTAGCATCGAAGTGCCTCTTAGAGAATAGAGATCATAGCCACGCATCAATTCGAAACCGCCAAGGTAGAACTGCTCTGTCAGAGGAACGACTCCAGTGGTAGCACCGACCATCGTCCTAGATGCAAGCGTAATGCCGAGCTTCTGACTCGGAGATTTGCGTGAAAGGAGTCGATATGCCCTGAAATCAATTTCAGACTTAGAAAAGTTGGTCGTGCCACCAAAACCTGTCGATGCTTGTTCTGTTGAAAGTCGCCAATTCTTTCCCGACTGTGGGTTCGTCGCGTTATCTCGAGAATCACCCCCAACTTGAAACTTAACAGCACTGACCCTTCCAACGCTATTAGCCAGTTCAGCAGGTGATGCACCTAACGTGGACGGTGCTGCCAACATACTAACATCGTCGTATCGGTACCCGAGCCAGTAGTCGTTCTTACCTATTCGTCGGCCAATGCGAGTATTTCCACCCTTGCGTTTTTCATAATTCCGAAGGGTTTCAACATTGCTAGAGAACGTTGGAAGAAACAACGTATTTTGATCGTAGAGAGAGACATCAAAACCTGGCGACTTTTTGTTACCAACGGGATGTTGAAGACTCAGCGAGAATGCTTGCCGTGCTGGCTGTTGAACAAAATTTCCTAACGAATCCATTGTCAGATAGGACCAACGCTGCCAGTTAAGTTTGGCTTGATCCAGTGAGCCGAATAGATTGTTTTCCGTAAGGGATACAAAGCCCGTGAACCCAGTGAAGTCGCCGTATCCAACTGTAGCCGCAATATTTCCGGTCAGTGTGTCTTTTAGAGTTACCTTTACATCGACCGTGCCTAGTTCCCCTGCGTCAGCATCATCGCTAATAACAGGCGCAATTTGGACATCGGAGAATGCACCTAAGCGCGCAAGGCGTGCACGATCTGCTTGGCTTGTCGGAAGGTGATACGGGCTCCCGACTTTGAGATCAAGAAACCTTTCAACACGATTGACGTTTGTTTTCTTGCTGCCAGCAAATATAAAGCGGCGAATCTTTCCTTCGACGACATTTATAATCCAAGTATCGCCTTTTTGTTCCACATCAGTCACAACAGCAAGGGGAAACCCCTGCGACTTGTATTCATCCTGAATTGCGGCCACAAGGGTTTGTTTTGAAGTGATGCTGAGCCCCTTAAGCTTAGCAACAATCTTCGTCACGGATATAACAGTGACACCCTTGAGATCAAAGGTGACCCGTAGCGGTGCATCATGGCTGCAGATTATTGCTGGCAGCATTATAAAAGGCATTACGCAACCTCGTAAACAAAACAAGCGTGACTCCCATTAGGGGGCCACGCTTGTAACAATCTACCCCGTACGTTAGCGATTGACCGCGCCAACCAGAAATGCCGTCGCAATCCAAGCAATCGCGATTATGCGCGTGTAGTTGGACATGATGTCATCAAATCCCGCTTTGCCGCGGAACGATCCACCTGGGGTGTTCTGGACGCCCGAGCCAAAGCCTTCGCTCTTGGGATTCTGTACGACTACCACAAAAATCAAAGAAATCGACAAGAGGAAAAGGACTATCGTCAGTAACGCAACGAGAATCGACATGACTAACTGCCATCTCCATCAGACTTCTTATCTTCAGGCTTTTCTTCGTCGATGACTGACTTCTTGAATTCACGAATTCCTTCGCCAAGCCCCTTTGCCAGCTGGGGAATCTTTGTACCGCCAAACAGAACTAAGAAGACAACCGCAGCGATTGCCCAACCTTCCCATCCTGTCCAATATGCTACTGTCATTACCGTAATCCTCCGCACTCACGTGCCGTGTACCTATGCTATCTCATCCGATGTCAAGTCCGCCCGACCTTCAGATGCGATTGCGGGTGATTCTTCGACGTCCACTGTATCAACTTTCGATGCAGCATCCTCAGCCTCAATGTCGGGTGAGACTACGAAATGCGTACTTTCCACGCTAGCAACCTCGACAACAGCCTCGGCCGCACCAACAGGCTGAACGTCCGTATTATCATCCACATCCAAACCATCGGTAACCACATCTAGGGCGACAACCGTAGACTCCGCATTAGGACCATCAGCAATAAGTGTGCCATCTTCGGCATATTTGCCAGAGATTTCAAGTGTCTTCGACGGTGGAGCCGACTCCAACTGGAGCTCACCATCAGGAGTGTAAGCGTGCGCATCACTCAAACCGTATTGATCCATCGGCTCTTGATAAGTCGATGAATCCGTATAGTTTGAATATGATCCGTAGTTGTAGTTAGTGTCCATAGATACATGCTGCTCAAGGTCAAGTGCCTTGGTCATGTCTCCGGACATCTTCTTTAACTCGCGCATCGCCTGACCTATTTGACGACCAATTTCAGGGAGCTTTTGCGGGCCGAACACCAGCAAAGCGATGACCATCACAATGATCAGGGTCTGTGTACCAATAAAGCCTAAAACCATAATTGTTAACTCGAGTATGCATTTTATCGTGGAATCGTTACCACAAGCCATCTAACATTGTCGGCTTGACACCAAGAAGTAAGTATAGTAACATCCACTCGCTATCTGCCCAGATGGTGAAATGGTAGACACGCTGGTTTCAGGTACCAGTGCCGAAAGGCGTGCGAGTTCGACTCTCGCTTTGGGCATTAACGACTCCTAGAACGGCGCCGTTTTTTCGTTTTCACCACCTCTTCAACTTTTGTGTCACTCGAAAGTACCGTTGACGACTTCGCTTCATCGAAAGCGTTTTGACTTTCTACGTTAACGGGCTGACCAAGCTCACCTTTTATAACCAGAGCATGTGGTACCTCTCTGCTAGCGAGGGATTCACTTGAATGCCCAGTAGCCATTATTTTACCGTTGAAGACTATCGAAGTACTGAAGCCACTATCCATTAGGAACGCTTCCTGCAAGCCAGCTGCTGCTGCCCCACGAGCCATCGCAGATGTTGTAATCACATTCTGTGTCGCACCGTACACAAGCGTGCCATCGGCTTTCCAGCCGAAGAATGCACGTTTCCGCGGATCATTAAAGTCTCCGGCCGCAGCCGTGAATATTTCACGTCTGGAACGTGCTTCTCCATTGTGGACAATCCAAGCACCAGCCAAAAAACAATCCGTAAACTCAGGAAGTAATTGACGAACCCCATCCTCGCTGTTCAATGCTTCGGAACTGAACGGAGCAACGCTAATCTGAGTTTCATTCCATGCAATCAGTGGTCGACCAATCAACTTTTCCAACCGACGTGCATCACGATCAACGAAAAACACACCCTCATTCTGTGACTTAAAAGGAACGATCATGGCGTTATCGGTGCCGCGTAGAGCCGCATTGACGAAAAACGTGCCATTCATCCCAGCTAAAGCACTATGTTTTTCAACATACGCTCCGACAGATTTCCGTCCGCCATCCGGGTCACGAACAGACATCGGGGTCCCTCCCGATACAAACACTAACGATATTCCATCAAATTCACCAGCGGTAAGCGTTATTGGAGCATTGTTGATGTCAGCTGTGACCACAGCTGCAGGCACATTCTTAGCCCGGTCTTGAGACTGCTCAAACGCTTCTTTGTACTTAGTTTGAATCGTCCGCTGTATTTCTAAAATCCCAGGAGATTCCTCTGCTGGACCATTCTTCATCGTGAAGGACATCGTGTATCCAGCAGACTTTGTCAGCTCAATGGTCTTACTATCGGCACTGCCAACGGGATAGGCAAGGAATGGTACCGGATGCCCCAATTGCTCTTCTAACAGCGACTTTGATTCCGTGAGTTCACGCTCTTGGACATCGATAGGAAGAGATTTCAGATCACCGGGATGTGAACAGGTATGGCCACCGATTTCAACCAATCCGGATTTATCAAGCTCCTTGAGCTGATCCCATGACATCTTTGGATGACTTCCAGACTTGTTGCCAACAAAGTCCGTATGTACAAACATTCCGCTTGGAATGCTCTTCGATTTTAAGATTGGCCAAGCGTTTTCATAAAAGCCTTGATAGTTGTCATCAAATGTCAACACCACAGAGCGTTCCGGAACTTCCTTCCCTGTTACCAGATGCTCATGTAAGTCTTTAAGAGATAGATAATGCGCGCCCTGTTCATCGAAGTAGTCCAGGATTTCTTTAAACTCAGCAACGGTGGAATCGAAGTAAACCCCACCCTTTTTGCGTTCTATGACCACATCATGAAACATGAGCACTGTCACCCGGGATGACAGCGCCCGCGGATGAAGCGGCGCAAATGCTGTTGAATCGTAGGCCGGCTCAGGAGGCGTTGCAGGCAAAGGCGCCGGTTTCACACCTGTGTTCGTGTCCGGCTGCTTTGGACTATTCAGTTTGCTCGTGCAGCCGGAAAACGCCATCACGAAAACAAGAATCGCTACATATCTGAGTAAGAATCTATGCACGTTGCCAGTTTATGGCAATTAGTCACAGCTCCAACCAGAAACTGAGAACTTTTTCGTTGCTTCTGGATTGCAAATAGTCTCATCAAACTGACCAGCAGCAACGAGAAACTTCGCATGGCCATCCGCGAAGATAATCGTTCCCCCTTGCGCGTGCCATTGTTTGTAGTAGTAAGGGAAATACTCATACTTAGTGCCATCCCTATCAAATGGCGGTGCAAACCATGGCATCATCTCGTCACGCATAATCCGGGTGCTGGCTGGTTCTACAAACTGCGCAAGTGTTACGACCGCATCCCGGGTCTCTACAATGTTGTTTTGAACACTAAACCCGGCCACTGTGCTAAATGTACAACGGGTAAATCGGTAGCTTGAACCAAAGCAATCCCAGTAAGACCGTCCCTTTCCAGGTACATCAGAACATCCACCGTATTCAATGTTCGATGGACTTTCGGCAGGTACAGGTCCCCCATTGTCATCGGGGCACTTGAACACTCCAGCAGCTTTTACATATGGAAAAAGAGCGACCTCGATGCCTAGATGACCTGTGACATTGGCAGGGGGTTGAGTGTTGTAAGCATGGAATATTGGCATCCCCTCATCAAAGTCCTGTGCGTACATCATGACGGACATCCCAATTTGTCTCGCATTGGAAACACAGGATGTCTGTCTAGCCTTTGCTCGAGCCTGAGCAAACACAGGGAATAAGATAGCAGCAAGGATTGCGATAATCGCAATGACAACAAGGAGCTCTATCAGCGTAAAGGCACGTTTCATGTTTCTTCCCGCCGACGGCAGGAGACACGAAGCCATATGAGGCTAGCGCTTCCCTCCGCCGGTATTAACCGGATCAGGTATTTGGGGTCGGCACATGGCCCTCTCAGCACCGTAACAGGTGCTCCCCCAGCGACTATAGTTTTACCATTTACCAAATGAACTTCGATACCCACCACGTCAAAATGCTAACTTGGACTAACTGCAGACCACGGTTCACCACCATTATGATTCGGAAGTTGATTCAAAAATCCATCAAACCCATCGGAACTATAGTTTCTGAAATGGTCGGCCAAACCTTTCATGGCACTCTTATGGTCATCCCTGCCACGCACTTGATTGATGACATTCGTCGTTTCACGAGGATCATTGGCAATGTCATACACTTCATCAAGAAGCCCCACACCTAACCGATTGATGACCTTAAGCTTGGATGTCCGTATCATCCGGGCATTACCATATTCGCAGATGGCAGTATCCCGTGGAGTCTCTGGCATTCCATTTAGGAACGGGAGAAGTGAAACGCCAGGGTAAGAAGCGCTGTTTAGCCTCGGACTGACTCCAGCCATGCCTAGAATGGTCTCAAATTGGTCGCAGTGATTGACCCACGATTGACTCTTACTTCCTCCACCAAGCAACCCTGGCATTCGCCAAACACACGGTACTCGAATAGATTCATCGAAAAAGTTCTGCGGGATCGTGCCATTACCTTTGTAATACAAACCATGATGGCCATTCATATGACCATGATCCCCTGTGTAGAGAACTGCTGTATCGTTCGCTGTTCCAATTGCTGTCAAGTGATCCAGAACACGCCCAACACACTGATCAATCGTTTCCACCGCCGCCGCGTACTGTGCCATCCGACGTTCATGCTCAGCAGGAGCTGGCATCTTCCCGGGCAGTCTGGTGGCCTTTCCAGTGTATTTCTCAACCTTAACCGACTTTAACGGATTAGCCGCGTAGTAGTCGACCAAGTGCTGGGGATGGTCTGAAAATGGCGAATGTGTATCGGTCAGACCAACGAACAAAAACACAGGTCGCTTGTCCGATGTATCGCTCAGGAAGTCGATGGCACGAGATGTCAAAAATTCTGATCGCTGGCCGACATAGGTTACATCACGTCCATTGTCGTGAAACTTACACTGTCCCCGATGTGGATATTGATCTTTGTTCTCCCCTATATAGAAATCGAAGCCAGGTTGATGCATCCACGATTGACCACAATGCCACTTACCGACAAATCCAGTTCGATATCCTCCATCATGCAATAACGAAGCTAGAGTTGGTATGCGTTCTGGAAGCCACTTCTTTGGAAATCTCTTTTCATCTATCCAATCATGGATGCCGTGTTGGCTTGGGTACATTCCTGTCCAGAAAGATGCACGTGCCGGGCTACAGACGGGACTTGTGGTGTATGCGTTTCGGAAGTAAATGCCATTGGAAACGAGCGAATCCAAAGCAGGAGTTCGCAACTCGGCAGTTCCAAAGCAATTAGCAGCCCACGGACCATGATCATCAGTTAGGAAAACAACAATATTTGGTCGCATGAACTGGCGTCAAACCTCGTCGAGACTCGGTATCGACGACATACCAATGGTGGCCAAAAGCCGAATTCCGTACACAAGAGGATCATCTCCAAAATCGTACTTTGGAGTATGTAGGTGATACGGACAATCTGTTCCGAGGCGAAGCATCGCACCAGGGACATGTTCTAAATAATGAGCAAAGTCTTCCGCACCCATGGTCGGTTCATCCAACCAAGTGACAGTCCCGCCTACGCATGGAGCCGTTACATGACCAGCGATGTGATTGATTACTGCGTTGTTATTGACCACCGGAGGTGTTCCGATTTTCCAATGCACGCGCACATCCACACCATGTGCAGTACCAATTGCATTAATCACCGTATCGATTCGTGTCATCAGAAACGAGCGTGTTTCGTGCTTGAGTGTCCGTAGCGTGCCTGCGATCGTAGCAGTTTCTGGAATGATATTGCGGGCGGTACCCGCATGAAACATAGTGACAGAGATAACCGCACTGTCAACAGGGCTTACATTGCGGCTAACCAGCTGCTGAAGTTCCACAACCGATGATGCAGCGGCTAATATAGGGTCTTTGGCTAGGTGCGGGTAAGCTGCGTGGGCTCCGTGCCCTGTGATAGTTACTTCGAAGGTATCGGAAGATGCCATCGCGGGACCGTGTTTGAGACCAATATTACCAATCGGCAGATCCGGCCAGCCGTGGGACATCACGATGGCATCCACGCCATCAAGCCCTCCACCAGCGATCACGGAAACTGCACCGGACACCGTTTCTTCCGCAGGTTGAAAAAGGCATCGCACACGTCCAACAAACTGATTACGTAGCTGGTTGAGCGTTAAGGCAACACCCACCAACGTAGCTGAATGTCCATCGTGGCCGCAAGCATGCATCACGCCAGGAATCTGACTGGCATACGAAGCATCGGACATTTCCTGAATGGGCAGTGCATCCATATCTGCCCGGATTGCCCAACAATTACCACCTGGTAGACCTTCGATGGTGCACATTAGGCCATGCATCCCACCAAGACCCGCCACAACAGAAATCCCGTGAGCTTCCAAAGTCACCTGAATCCGACGGGCTGTCTGCTCCTCTTTCCCGGAAAGCTCAGGATTGCGATGCATTTCGTGTCGCAACTCCGTAGCTATAGGAACAGCGAAGGCAACAGCCTCGTCGAATGTCATGTTATGCTCCTGGACGGCGAATCATCTGACGGAGCTCAGTAAGGTTACCTGCAGCATGCATTGCGTCATCTTCAGTGATGATGCCCGCCTTGTAGTAACGAGCTAGGCACTGGTTCATCGTTTGCATGCCCCAGAAGCCACCCTCTTGGATTGCAGTGTAAATATTTCCTGCACGGCCTTCTTCGATTAGCTTAGACACGGTAGGCGTCACGACCATGATTTCCACAGCGGCAACGCGTCCTGCCGCATCCTGCCTCGGTAGAAGTTTTTGGGAAAGAATTCCCTTTAGCGTGGTGGCGAGACGCAAACAGAGGAGGCCCTTCTCGTGAGGCGGGAACAAGTGCATGAGGCGGTCTAGAGTTTCCGATGCACTTGATGTGTGGAGAGTACCGAATACAAGGTGACCCGTTTCAGCGGCCTGTAGCGCAACAGAAACAGTTTCCACATCACGGATTTCACCAATCAAAATGATGTCTGGATTCTGGCGGACGACATACTTTAATGCATCCGAAAAGGATTCCGTATCAATACCAACTTCGCGCTGGGAGATGATTGATTTTATGTCGGGGTGTACAAACTCAATCGGGTCTTCAACGGTGATGATGTTCTTGGCCTGCTCATTGTTGATCTTATTGATCATTGCCGCGAGTGTCGTTGACTTTCCGGAGCCAGTTGGTCCGGTAATGAGCACGAGTCCCGAGCGGTTCTTGGTCATTTCTCCAACGGCTGGAGGCATTCCAAGCATGTCCAGCGTGTAAATTTTCAGCGGAACAAGACGTAAAACCATGCCTACTGAATTACGCTGCTTGTGGACGTTAACCCGCACACGTGTTATGTCCGGGATTTCAATCGCAAGGTCGAGCTCCGGATAATGCTCAAATTGCATAATCTGTTCATGTGACATCACTGAATATGCCATCCGGCGGGTATCTTCTGGTGTCAACATCGGGTTGTCATCCACGGCCGCTATGCGTCCATGAAGACGCCAGTTAGGTGGTGCACCGGCTTTGATAAAAATATCTGATGCTTTTCGCTCTGCAGCTAAACGAATCAAATCATGAACAGTCAACATGACGCTTGGTTTAAACCTTCCGAATTTATCTACCGACATTTCGTTTGACGATAACCGTAACCGCCAAACCACCCGCAACGGCGACTCCAACAATCAACAAAAGAATCCCATAAGACGGTTTTCTGTTCGTTTTTGTTCGAACCACAACAGTCTCCCGATCCGGAATCGAAAAGTCTGCAACAGGGCGCTTTCGAATATTCGCCACAAAGGTAAAGGCTCCCTGCTGGCCATAGACATCAAGAGTGAGATTCTCGTTCTCAAAGTGCCTTGCTTTGGAATATACGAACCCCTGTTCGACCAGAAATGTTACTTGAACCCGGTCGAACTGCTGCAGAGCAACAATAATTTTTTCTGGAAAGAACGTACCAGTAGGTCTACCAACAAGCTCTGATTTGGATTCAAACGTCGCCGATGTCATCAGCGGTTCTTTTTCGACTTTGACGCCTGGCTCATGTTCAAGCCGACTGGTCTCGATTGTAAGACCAGAAACGGGGTAAGTAGAAAGTGTGGCAAATGTGTCCACAAAGCCCCGGACCTGCTTGGCATCTACCTTTTTGGGAAACACAAAAGCAACCGTGTATCCCCTGGAACCTGGCCCAACCATCACCTGAACATCAGGCATGCCCTTCGGAAGTGACTCACCGGGTGCTGCGACAGAAGTGTTATCTGAACCGGGTTGCCCAGTTTGTGCAAGGGCAGGTCGCCCAAACGCTAAACCAACAAGAAAAAATGTCGTGGCGATCAGAGACTGGACTTTAGGCTGGTTCACGCGTCAATGCCACCTTTTTGAACATATCCAGCGCTTTTAGCCGCTGAACACCATGATCAACAATAGGGTTTGGATAGTCATGACCGAGCTGGAAGCCTAGCCAAGTGGTTTCACTATACGACATCAGCCACGGAGCATGAATGAATTTGTCAGGAACATTTTGTAGCTCAGGAAGCCATTCCCGGACAAAACTTCCACCTGGATCAAATTTCATCCCCTGAGCGACTGGGTTGAACACACGAAACCAAGGTTGAGCATCTGTTCCAGTGCTAGCAGCCCACTGCCATCCTCCAACATTGCTTGCAATATCCCCATCTAATAACTGACTTCGGAAGTAGTTTTCCCCGATACGCCAATCGACAAGGAGGTCCTTCGTAAGAAACGAAGCGACAATCATTCGCAAACGATTGTGCATCCATCCAGTTGTGTTTAGCTGACGCATCGCCGCATCGATAATCGGATAACCCGTCTTTCCTTCCATCCAAGCACTCACAAAATCTGGATCATCCTGCCAAGGAATAGCATCCCAATGGCGCTGAAAACATCCATTGACTGAATCTGGACGATGATACATAACCTGAGAGTAAAAGTCGCGCCAAATAAGCTCGGATACGTACGTAGCTGCACCATCCCCTTCAACATTTAGCGCCGTGTAAAGCAGTCTACGTGGCGACACCACACCGAAATGCAAGTGTGGAGAGAGGCGCGATGTGCCGTTTACAGCCGGAAAGTTGCGCTGTTCGTCGTACCGTTGAATATTGTTTGCACAGAAGTCATTGAAGTGGTCATATGCAGCTGACGTTTTTAGTGCACAAAACATCCCTGAACCATCAGGAGACTTAGGCTCAACCGAAGGTTCTATGACATCCAGCCAGCGGACTTCCTCTGGTGCAAAACTTGGAGGCGGAGGCAGTGATACCAAGCATCGCTTCTTGTAAGGCGTAAAAACTGAGTATGGCTTCCCCGTTCCGGTCACAAAAGCATCAGGAGCATAGAGATATTGGTCAGTACAAGCATGGACGGTTACGCCTAACCGCTCTGCCTCATGACGCACTGTGGAATCGCGTTTTCTGCCTTCTGGCTCTATTTCATCTGCGTACCAAACATCTGTCATTGCGTTACGGGACAGAAATCGTGGAATCTCCAGTTCCGGTTTGCCATCGAGGACAAAGAGCTTTCCACCCAGAACCTCGAGATCCTGCGCAAGCGAAGCAAGAGCGGTGTCAAACATTACGGTACGCGCGACAAACGCACCCGAACCACTCCGATAGCGGCTGTCTCGCACAACAACACAGATGATTTGATCGCCTCGTTCGACAGGCTTACGAAACGCCTGTAGGTCATCTAACCGGAGTGATCTTCTAAACCAGATTAGTGATCGGGACATAGTGTCGGTTGCCTCTAAAACAAAAAACCGGGTAATGAAAATTACCCGGCTCGAGTGGAGGATAGCGGGATCGAACCGCTGACCTCTTCAATGCCATTGAAGCGCTCTCCCAGCTGAGCTAATCCCCCGAACGCAGAGGATTATACCACGCTAAGTATCCAGTTCAAGTGTGTTAGCGACCACCGAGTCCTGACAGCGACACACCTTCAATGAAGTAGCGTTGTGAGAAGAAAAAGAGAACAACGATTGGGAGGACTACCATGGTGGATGCAGCCATCATCAAGCCTGGTTCTCCAGCATGATCCTGCTGGTACAGCTGAAGTCCATAGGCCATTGGCATTTGCTCAGGGCTGCTTAAGTAAATGAGAGGTCCTTGGAAGTTGTTCCATGCCGCGAGGACTGCCATGATGGCAATTGCAGCAAGTGCCGGCTTGACTTGTGGAAGCATCACCTTCCAATAGGTTGTAAATGGTCCACAACCATCTATTTTAGCTGCATCTTCAAGCTCATTCGGGATGCCCAGAAAGAACTGTCTCAGCAAAAAGATATTAAACGCAGAGCCAAAGAAGGCAGGGACCCAGAGTGGTCTCAGCGTGTCAATCCAGCCTAGCGACCGGAAGATGAGGAACTGAGGCATAAGGGTTACTGCACCTGGAATCATCATGGTTGCAAGCATCACCTTGAACCAACCCTCACGCCCTGGCCATTTTAGCCGTGCAAACGAGTACGCGACCATTGATGATGAAAGGACTGTACCCAGCACACTGAGAATGGTTAGAATCAAGCTGTTCTTTAGAAATGTCCAGCCATAGTAAGTTTCCGGTGGCAGATACATCAGCGCTTCAACGTAGTTCATCCAGCGTGGCTCAATGCGTCGCACTTTTGTCAGTTCGCTTCGCGTTGCTGTGGTGACCTTTGACTTATCAACGCTGCCATCCTCCATAAGAGGGGCGACCTTGATGTCACCGGATGGTAACTCTTCGAACTCAACTACCTTTGTGCCGTCCTTCAGCGTAGACAGACGTCCAGAGGTACCATCGGGGCGTTTCACCGAATGAACCAGTATTTGCTGCGTAGGAATCCAGACAGGCGGAAAAACTGCCTGTTCATCATCACTCTTTAGGCTTGTCGAAACCAACCATGCAAATGGAATGACAAAAAGGAATGTTCCAGCGAGGAGGACCATGTGGGTCGCTGAGAGGCGAACAATCTCCGAAGCATGGTCATTGTTCCGAGTTGTCGCTTTCAATATTCGAATCGCAACAATGCAAGCAACAATGTCTCCAGAAATCAGAACAATGTTATGTCGTACGCCGAATGCAAGAATCAGAAGCGATGCAATCAATGCAACAGCGAATGCGCCTGTTGCTAGCGACTTTTTACGAACCGTCGCGATAAGTGCACCTATGGCAAATGCGAAAGCCACCAAAGCACCAGCGATAGCAACCAACCATATTAATTGTTGCATTACTTTGCATCTCCCTCATAGTGAACCCACTTCTTCTGGCCAGCCCATTGGAGAAGCGTTAGCACTAGGATAACAACAAAGATGATCCAGGCGAGTGCCGATGCGTACCCCATTTTGAAGTAGCGGAATGCATTGTTGAAAAGCAACAGGACTGGCATAAGCAAGCTGTCACCGGGCCCTGAGCCACCATCCCCTCCGGCCATCACATAAACACGGTCAAACTCTTGGATTGCACCGATTGTTCCCATGATGAGGTTGAAGAAGATGTAAGGGCTAAGGAGAGGTAGCGTGATGTTTTTGAACTTCGAAAGAGTCCCTGCTCCATCGATGCTAGCTGCCTCCTGAAGGGATACAGGGATACCCTGCAATCCAGCAAGCCAGAGAATCATCCCGCCGCCAGCGCCCCACAGCCCCTGCACGATTAGACCTGGTTTTGACCATTCTGGAACACCGAACCAACCTGGCGGCACGATATCAAACCAAACGGTGAATGTCTGTTTCCAGAGAGCGTTGATAAGGCCTTTGTTCGGATCACCCGCAAGCACCCACATCCACAGTACTGCCGATGCAATCGCAGGAACAATGCTTGGAATGTAAAAAGCTGTCCGGTAAAAAGCCATTCCTTTGACTTTTTGGTTGAGGAGCAGCGCGATACACAAACCCGTTGACATTCCAAGTGGAATTCCAATGAATGCTGTGTAGAGGACATTACTCAGAGCTGTTACCAGAAGCTCACGATCATCCACAAAGAGCTCCTGGAAGTTCCCAAACCCAACTGAGCGGGGTGCGTGAAGCACATCGTAGTCACAGAACGCAAGCAATGCGCTCGCAACAATGGGCCCAAGCGTCAATAGAATGAAACCAACAATCCAAGGACCAGCCATTAAGTAACCAGCCAGCGCATCCCGCTTTGCCATTCGGGAATTGCCGAGCTCTTTTCGCATCCGAACAAAGCCATACGCAAGTCCAGCAACCGTGATCAGGCCGATAATAACGAGGGGAACTGTCGCGTTAAACAGTGGCAGGCGGTCGCGTTTTTCTGCTTTGTCGAGGGCCTTTTGAACAATAGCCTGCTGCTCTGCGAGGGCCGCCTCTGGCTTTTGTTCCCCAAGCGAAGCACGTTCCATTGCACGTACGTGGGCATCCCACAGCGTCTGCCCAACAAAGGTTACTGGGCGGTAGTTTGCTTTGGGAAGAATGTCGATGTAAGACTTTTGTGCGGCATAAAGCCTTGTCAGGGTTGGAGGAAACTCCTTCAACAGTACATCGTTGATCTTGGCATTTGCCGTCAGTCCAAAGACATACGGACGTCCAAGGCGCTCGTTGTAGGCTTTTGCGGCGATGTTGTAGGTACGGTAGCCATCTTCGCTAAGCATGAACTTGATAAAACGCCAGCCAGCCTCTGGTTGTTTGGCTCCCTGAGGAATCGCAAAGGAAAAACCGCCTGTCCACGTCAGCTGCGGGTCCATCCCTTTAAAGCGTCCCGTTCCATTTAGACGGGCTTCGGGTACAGGCGGTGGCGCTACGCCAAAGTC
>Ga0114980_10000373_pt1 | contig 32318 bp, 27 predicted proteins | sample S_140806_EF_Meta_FD_87018 | JGI IMG/M metagenome (GOLD analysis project Ga0114980, IMG submission 87018) | Freshwater microbial communities from Lake Simoncouche, Canada to study carbon cycling - S_140806_EF_MetaG | ecosystem: Environmental > Aquatic > Freshwater > Lake | place: Lake...
CTGTCAAAATGATGACATTTACGGGAGTTTCCGACTTTACCAGTAAGTTCGTTGTTGGTAGTTACGGCTTGGATTTCGCATTTTTCTCCTACACTCTCATTATCAATCCCGGCAATCTTGATGGTCTTGACTATGACCATTCCCTTGCCCGCAACGTGTGCACCCACATGCACCTCTGCGTGAATGGCACGCCGATGGTGGAGGAGAAAACCACCACTGTGAAAAATCTCACGTGCAGCGTCAACTGCTCCTTGTGCCCGTGCAACCAAATCAAAAAAGTCGACAAGGCTAAAGACACCACCAATGCCAGTGACGCTCCCAAGGCAGATAATGCCACCAACGCCAAAAACAACACCAACGAGACTGCCGAAGAACCCCCTCAGACCGTCTTGGAGGGGATTTTTGTATCCCAATTCACTGACACCGCCGAGAAAGAAACCATGGCAAAGCCTGACGCAACGGCTGACGCGACAGATGACGCCCGCTTTACCGTAAAGGCAATTCACTTCAAGTACGCCACCGTATTCAGCGTCATTTTGTTTGTCTTTGTTGGGATGGCCATGGAAACGTACCGTGCGTGGATGGAGATGATCGTTCCTACCCCTGCTCCCTCACGCATTGTATCCCGCCCTGGATCCAAATCCACGTCTGGTACTACGACGCCTAACGGCACTGCCCGCAATTCCGGCCCCAAGGTTGACCTCAGTGCTGGTGTGTGGGCTCGCCTTGCCGCTGTCGCTGAGTAATCCAGCCCCCGCCTGCAGCGCCAGAGCGAGCTCATTCTTCCGCAACGCCCCTGCCCCACCCGGCGAAATATCATCATTGAATCAAGCCTCTCGCGCACAAACCCCGCGTGTGTATTATTTAACAACCGCTCGCGCCCGCCCACACATCCACACACACACGCATGGCACTCCTAGGCTACGCAGCCCTCGCTATCCTGCACGCCGCGTTCGCCATATCTATCCTCTCCATGCCCGACGCCCAGTTCACACTCACCCTCAGGCGCCAATTTGACGACTGGGGTCCGCTCCTCGACCTCTACCGCAGCTCCCCAATCGCCGCCAACGCCTCAGACGCGATGTACCAGCGCGCCATGGACCTCTCGTGGTGTTCCGCACCCCTCCCGTCCGGCACGATCCGCTCCCCGTACTGTGCTTGCGTCGCCAGGCAGCACGCGAAATTCTCCAACGCGTCCCTCTTCAACACCGACTCTGCACGCGATGAAGCTGTCATGGGCCTCGTCTCGTGCCTGTCCTCCCGCCCCGTCTGGCGCGTCTGGCCCGTGTGGGGAGTCCACTACGGGACCCCTGCCACCTTTGCCTTCTTTGTCACCGCGTGCTTCCTCTGGGTCGCTGCAAACTTCAGCCACAGGTGGACCAGCATCCCCATATGGACGCTCACACTCGGCGTGTCCATCGCGCTCTTTGTCATGGCCCCGGTCCGCAACGGCTTGTGGGTCGTCACTGTCCTCACAGTGTCCATCATCATTGAGTTTATTCTCCTCCCCGGAATGCAGATCCCCGCTGAGGCCGCAGCCATTACGCGGCAGCAGCAGCTCGGAGACTACGTGCGCGCCTCCAAGCTTCCCAGCTGCTTCTGGTGGTGTGAGTACCTCTGCGCCCCCGTGTTCGCCCTCTACATTCCGCTCATGCACTGCGGCAGGGACATAGTCATGACCGGCGTCGTGGTCATGCTGGGCGGCGCGGTCGGCGGACTCGGCCTCCGCTCCTACTGGTTCGACCTGATCCTCCAGGACGGAAAAAATGTTCAGTTCAAGGACGTCATGCAGCGCATCGTATGGCTCGGAATTCTAGCATCATCCGTGACCATCATCACCCTCACGGCCGTGTACTACGACGGGCACTCCAGCGCCCACTTCGCCATGGGAACCGGCTCTATCGCGCTCATGGGACTCACTGTGACCATCGGGCTCATGCAGTGGCCGGGGGTGCAAAAGCACAATTGGATATTCGCCGCGCAGTCGCTCATCGCTCTCGCGCGCAACGTCGCTCTGTTCGGAATAGTCTTCAGGGATTTAACAGACATACACTCTGATGAGTAAAATTTCAGCACATGCCGTCGGCCTGAAACACAAAACCGTACGACAAAGAGCCCACGATGCTCAGCTTCGCGCTCACGCTCAGAATATCCAATCCATGCACGGCGATCGCCAGCGTGTCCAAACTCTTGGGCGTGCAGATGCTGGGGCACCACACGCAGCACCTGTACACCCACGTGGGCGACCAGTACAGCAGCGTGATCCACAGTCCGAAGCTCGTGTACGACGCCAGCAGGCTCCAGCCCGCAAACACCACAAAAATGGGGGGATCCGGGCTGAACAAGAACGTCTGCTGGTAGAAAATCAGCGCGATCGCGACCACATACGCCAGCCAAGAGTTCAGAAGGGTGGATATGTTGGACGCAATGAACGACGCCCACACCCTGCGCTCCACCATGTGAAGCTGGATGGTCTCATACGCACTGACTCTCTCCTGCTCGGAGGGCTCTGCGGGCGCCGGCTCCAGAGACTGCCGCTCCGCAGGCTGCTCGGCGTCCTCGCCCGCCCCTGCATTCAGGCGCGTCCACTGCCTGGGGATTACCCAATTTCGGCTCCCTGCCAGCCTGATCTGGCGCCGCGACTGCATCATGCTCAGCTGGTCTGGCACGCGCGACTTGAGCTCCACAGTCATCTCCTTGGATATCAGCGAGTAGTGCAGCAGCAGGCCGTACAGATTGCACAGCAGAATCAGGGCGTAACCCCCGATGGACATGAACGCTGGGGGGTCCTTCACAAACACCGCCAGCACGGCCACCCACAGCTCCGACGCGGTTATGCAGTACTCCGAGAAGCGCATGGCAGGGAGCTCGGCAAGTCGAAGTGAGTCTGTGCGCAGGTTCCCCCTGCCAGACATGTGCGGGGGGATCCTCATCGCGTGGTACCGCGTACCCTGCGAATTCTGCGTTGGCGCCGGTACCGGCGGCACAAACACCAAAGTCGCGGTAGGCTCTGGCTGCTCCGGCGGCGGCGGCGAAGGACCAAGATATCCGTGCACATTCCTGTATCCGTAAAAGACGCTTGCGCTGATCACAAAGTTGGCCACGAGCAGCGCCACCTCGTTGGCAAAAACGTGACCTCCCCACAACGGCAAAAATATCAGAGTCCCCAGCCCGGACATCGCCACGCTCACCTTCCAACTATGCCTGTTCCAAGACCCCTCAATGTAAAAAAACGCAAATGCCGCGGAAACCCACTCGAAGTGGCCCAGAAGCGCAAACAGGTGCCACCCGAGGTTGGTCGGCGCGCGCTCGTACAGCGGCAGGTCCTCCGCGAAGCAACGCCTTGTTTGGGCTGCGTTTACAATAGAGCAACTGTCGTGCAAACCCGTCCTGTTGCTATCACCCCCTGCAGAGTACCACCACAATCCCGTGCTGTTCACGGGCAAGTCATACGTGTCCACCCGCATCTCAGAAATCCACAAATCCGTGTCGCACCGAAACCACACCCCGACGGTTATAGTCAGCGCCCCCGTCAGATGAAGCGCGAAGATGACCCAGTGAAACGCGTCCATTCCGTGCTACCAGACTCGAGTTGCTGCCTCCTGTGATTTAAATAAGCTGCCACACACCAAAGCAGGCGAGTTGCGACTTCTCCATTTGGGGGCGGCGGAAACGGCATTAGAGCAGGCATGTGTATGTGTGGGCGAGTTGGCACACGCGCGTTTATATAAGCCGGCGCGCAACCCGCGTGAAAATGGCATTTCTCTTCGGCAACTCGAGGCCGGCTGCATCCAAGCCAGACCCCATCAAAGAATACCAGCGCGAGCTGAGGCACGCCCAGCGCAGCATGGACCGCGAGGACGTCAAGGCCGCAACCCAGGAGCGCGCCCTCCTCGCCGACATCGTCAGGCAGGCCAAGGACCAGCGCCTGGACCTGTGCAAGGCCCGCACCAGGGAGCTCGTCCGCCTCCGGTCCCACCGCGCGAGGCTGGACGCCATGAAGGGGCACATGAAGGCGCTAGGGCAGCAGCTGTCCACCGTCAGCGGAGCGCAAAACATGCAGGCCATCATGGGCAAAACGGCGCGCCTCCTGCAGGGCCTCAACAAAAAAATGGACGCCAGGGCGATCCACAGTATGCTCATGGAGTACGAGCGTCAGAGCACGGCATTCGCGGACACCCAGGAAATCGTCGAGGAATCCATGGACTCCATGTTCGAAACAGACGGCGAGCAGGAGGCGACGGACGACGCCATGCTCAAGGTGTTTGAGGAGCTGGGGCTGGACCTTAGCGTAGGCATCGGGGCCGCAAAGGCAGGGTGTGCGAACGTCACAAACGGAGACATCACCGACGACCTGGACGCCAGGCTGAACAGACTCAGACCTTCTTCGGCGCCGGCGGGGGGATATGTCCCTTGACCTTGCCTGCCTCAGCCTCTTCCTCGATGCAAAATATAGACCTATCTGTCTCCCCGCTCTCACGAGACGACGAGGGCTCATCCGTAAACACTGACAGCTCGTGCAGCTCTTCCATGCTACCAGAGTTTCCGCAGTGGTATCGCTCCGAGCTCGTCACCTTGTTGCGCATGAACTTCAAATTTGTGTACATGTTCACAGTGAGGTCCGCGATCATCCTGATCATCACAAAGTCCACCTGCGTCATGGCCAGAAACAGCCCGAACACGCTCATGATGTTGCAGTACACAGACCACATCTGCGTGATCCACAGGCAGGTCCACTTGGAGTACGGCAGATACTTTGTCTTGTGGTCCGTGATCGTGTTGAGGATCCACGGCGAGATCGCGTCCGACATAAAGTCATTAATTGACGTGTTGATAAAAGTAAACGTCGCCACCATGTTCCACTTGTACCACGTATCCAGCGTGATCCCCATGAACACCGCCGTTGTCGACGGGCCCACGGTCATGAACTTGGTGTCCAGCAGGCCTATATCCTTAAACAGCACCACGACGATCACAAGCCATGTCATCAGTATGCACACTGCAAGCCGCTTGTCGTCAAACAGTTTGTCCACGCACCCACAGGCCATGGCTACTGTCACTGCCGGCGCCCGTGGTCTTTTTGTTTAATAATGGGGCCTGCACTCGGGCCGGCATGCACGCTGGGGTCATTATGGTGCCGGATCCCACGGCGCCAACACCCCCTCGCCGTACGCGACTCGCTGCTTCTTCGTCTTCGCGTACCTGACCTTCGGGAGGTGAAGCTGCGACACGATCCCGTGCCAGTCCATAGTCAGCGGGTCAAACACGCGGGTACCAGTATGAATCAATTTTTGGGTGAGGCTGCACATATACCCGATCTCCCTCTTGAAGAACGCGTCCATCGAGTTGATAGATAGCATGTTCGACGAGCTGGCGTTGTACATACTCTTGTAGCTTGCATTCCTGGACCCCCTGTCCTGCTCCAGCTTCACCATGTAAAAGTGCAGGCAGATCCCGAACTGCGGGCTCAGCCTCTGGTCTCTCCTAATCACCCTGGACATCTCCTTCCATGTCATGCCCTCCATCACCGCCGGGCGGAGCGCCCCGTTCCAAAACATCCCCACGAGTGCCTCGGACGCAGCCTCGATCATCGGCGAGAGGCACCGCTTGTGCTCGCTCACCCACCTGTCGCTGAACTCCTGGTGCATCTGCACGGCCTCGTTGATCATCATCTCGACGTCGCTCGCGTCATTCTGCGACGCCTCCCCCATAAACCGCGACACGAACTTCCGCATAAACTGCTCCATGACCTCCGCCCGGTCCGAAGGCTCGCCACCAGGGTCCTGGCAGCTCCACACCGCGTTGATGGTCGTGTTCTGCAGCCCCTGCATGCGGACCGCAAATTGGTAGTCGTATTTCTCCGCCTTTTCCAGGCTTTTTTTTAGGTAAAGCTCCCCTATCTCGTAGTGCTCATCTTGCGGGAGCAGGTAGTGCCTGTACCTCTGGGCGTATTTTTTGTTTGGGGGCGGTTCCATCCGCAGTAATTCTGCCTTATCAGTGGCGTCCAAAACATCCAAATCACTCCCCTGAAGCTCACGCTTGGCGTCTTCTGGGCGGCCCAATTTGTAATTATGGCCGCTTATATCAGTATCCTTGTCCTCAATTGTGTGACGCACAATCCAATGCCCCACAGTGGACGGACTAAGAACAGCATCAGACTTTGGCTTGATAAACACGGTATTGTCGTCATCTGTCTGAAATCGCTGCATGGGCGGGTATGACATAACATCTCTGACAAAGTTTTCCCCTGGAATTAATGCCGCTATCACCGCCGCCGCCGCTGCTGCCGCTGCTGCAGGGTCTGGGTCTGCAACCTTCTCAGTCACCTTCCTCATATTCTGCGGGTGTGTCAAGACACTGTCGAACCCCCCCGCATCGAGTTTCGGACGCCCCCTGAAAACCCCCTGCATTTCTCAGCGTGAAACGCACACCCCTTTGTTAAATAAGCCCCACCTCACCACCACCCGCTCCACGGAAGCAGCGTCTCGAGCTCGCACGCGTACTCCACCCACCCTGCATACACCTTCTCGCGCTGCACGTACCCCGACGCACACGCCCACGTGCACCCAGGGCCCCACACAGAGTTCTCATCCGGCTTCGTCGCGTTCACGCACGCCACCCTGCAGTGGGAGTCCTCGTACTTCCCGCACGCGGTGAACACAGACCCAAAATCACACACAACCCTCGTGCAAGGCCAGCAGTTTGCGTTGCGAGCGTAGTATCCGTCCTTGCACTCCCAGAGGCAATCCCTGTTCGACGTGCCGGCCACCCACGACCTCGAGCTGAACAGCGGCACGTCGCACGGCTCGCATGCAAACATCCAGGCCGCCACAGTCCCATTGGCGGGACACGCCTGCCACCTCTCCCCTGTGGAGCATCCTACCCGGCACGCAGTGCACGACGTCCCCGTCTTGGGGTCGCGGGGATAGTACGGAGCGCTGGGACTATCAGCGACGCATCTCGCACACCGGGGCATCAGGGCGTTCCTATACGACCCGCTCGGACATGCCACACAGCTCGTCGCGCCAGTCTCGGACCCGGTTCCGGCAGGGCATGGAGAACACGCCCCAGCCTGCGCCAGGTAGTAGTCCTGCAATACAGTAGAATTCGACTTAAATGTCCCCTGCAAGCACGGGGTGCACCCCGCAGGACCCCCCTCGGCGTGCCCAGCGGGGCACACACACCTCTCGGACCCGTCCCCCGCCACGCTCGACGGCGCCCTGCACAGACACGTGTCCTTGGCCGGGCTTGGATCCCGGAACCCGGGGCACCGCTCGCACCACATGCCACCCGGGCCATACAGCCCGTCTGTGCACTCCGTGCAGTTTCTTGGCAGCACCCGCGACAGATAGCACCCCCGCATCCTGCACCCGTCATCCTCGTACGTGCAATTCAAACCACGCGCCCACCCTGGCAAAAAGTAGGGCCCCGCCTCGGCGCCAAACGGGGAGTCCACCACGCATACCCCGCCCGTCATCCGCGCACCCACCCCCGCCTGGTAGAAGCACTGGCACTTCCCTTGCTCTGGCAGCGCGTCGTAGGCGCTCGCAGACCACGGCGGCGGGCAGGCGGTGCAGTACAGCCCCGACGCGGCGGTGTAGTACCCACCAGGGCAAGGCGGCACTGGCATGGGAGAGCACGACGCGTCGAATGTGTATGAACTATACGCCGGGGCAGGCACGGGGGTCGGGCAGCCCTCACACCTGGCGTCATCCGCGTCCGAGCAAGCTACAAGCCTCTGCACCCCTGCCGTGCACGTGGGCCTGCTGCACTGGGTGCACCTCCCCGTCAAAACCGAAACGTAGGACTCCTCGTTGCACAATGAACAATACCCACCGCGCCTGGACTCGTGCCTCGCCGGACACGCAACCTGTTTCCGCCTGACGTCCGCGATGTGCGTGGAATTCCCCATGAAGATCGACCTGCCCAGGCTGTCTGCCGTGACCCACATGGGGGCCGCCTCCCTGATGGGGAACTCACTTGTCCCCAGGATCAGCGACATCGACCGCGTCAGGGCGTCGAGCTGCATGACCCCCAAATCGGTCACAAAGGTCACGGCCCTGCCGCCCAGCACGCTCGACAGCAGCCTCGGAAATGGCGTGGGCATCACCCCTGAGTAGCACGCCGCAGCGCCGATTGTCGTCGCCCTCGTCAGAAAAGACCCCGGAAAATCTATGACAACATCCAGCAGCCTGCAGTTGTCCCTGTCCGCCACGATGAGCCTCTTTGGATCTGAGGTGCTCGCCACGGACAGCGACGACCCGAACAGCGCGAAATCCCGCATTCCGTCCGACTTGCCCACGGTGTCCTGGCCTATCAACACGTCGACACGCCTTCCCACGGCATATGTCCTCGCCCCCTTTGTCAGAGACGCAACGTCTGTATCTGAAATGGAATCGGATATGTCCGACGCGCCCACAAACACCAAAAACGGAACCCCACACAGCGCCAGGTAAAGGTAGTCCTTGCCCCCAAATTTGCCCCACGTGGCAGAGCACACCTTCCCCGGAAGGCGCCAGCTCTGCCAGACCTTGCCCACCACCCCCGAGTTCGCCTGCACCTGCCACATCACATACCTGTTGTTGTTCCCAAATGTCCGCTCCAGAAACACATACGCAAACTTTTCCGCCTTGACAACCATGTAAAACTCGTGCGTCTCCCGGTCCCCACACACGTCCGCAAAAAGGGGCTTGTCCTGCACGTACGCGAGGTTGGCCCCCGTAGCGACAACGCCGCTGCACATATTCTCCCCGCCCGCGTCGTACAGCGTCGTGGGCGACGCGCGGTACCCCGTGGCGGAGTCGATCGTCGCCAGTGAAACGCCGCCCGGCATTCGCGTCACAGTGGATAGCACCCCGCCCCCTGGCGCCACCTGGTATCCCGGATCGCTCCAAGGCAGAACAGAGGGCTCACACCCCAGCCCGTATCCGTCCATATCATCACACGCCACCTGCGACCTGTCCACCTTGACGCACGCATCCCCGCGCAGCTCGTACCCGCCCTCTGCGAAGCACACGGGGGTGCAGTCAAACCTCGCCGCGTCAAACCCGCCGTGCAGTGGTTGGTTCGGGCACACCACGCAGCCGAAAACCGTGGGCGCCATCTTGGGCTCGGACGTATATCCAGACGGGCATGACGTCAGGGGCGGCCCATACTGCCCGACGGCATTTGACGACAGTGCGCCGGGCTTTAGCAACCTGTACACGCAGCTGAACCTGTCCCCAAACGTCAGCCCATGCGACATGGGCTCGTACCCTGCCTGGGAAGACTCTGGCCACTCACAGGGCTCACACGCTATTGAGGTTGACAAGGCAGAAGAGGTCAGGTAGTAGCCCAACCCGCACTGGAAGTACGCGTCGCACAGGTCCGGGGCGTCCAACACACCACCGCGCGTCAATCGCCGGTGGCCCGCGCTCAGCAGGGTCTTATTCACCGAGCACGACGAGCACACCGACCTGGCCGTTGCCACGTCGCACGTGGGGTACTTCTCCGCCGCACACTGCCCCTCGCACTTTGGCGCGCCGGCCCTGTCGCACGAGGACCCTTGCTTGCACTCCACGCAGTACGCGCCAGACGCAGTCCATCCTGGAGGGCACTGCTGGCACGTCCCCTGCGTGTTGGAGCTCACGCACAGGAAGTTGATGGCGGACCCCCCGGAAGTCCACTTCCAGTCGCAGCCAGCGACTGCAACCGCAGGGTAATTGCAGAACAGCGGCCCGCACGACACCGTGGTGTTGCAGGACCCACCCTTGCACCCAGTGTCCTCCAGCGCGGAGCAATCCCTAAACTGTGTCCAGCCCGCACCGCACGCACTGCATTGTGTGCAAACCCCGGCCGAGTTGGCTCCACACCCCTTGTTGAACTTCCCGGCGGTGCATGCAGTGCAAGGGACGCAAGCCCCATCCAGCCCACCGCTGCACTGCGCGCGGTAAAACCCCACTCCACACCCGCCCGTGCTGCACGGCTTGCACACGGACGGCTCAGACTGCAGCCCGTCGCACGTCGGGGACTGGTACTGCCCAGGCCCACACGTAGTGCAGGTGTTGCACGACACCTCATCTTTTATCGCAGACCCAGTGCATTCCCCTGACTTGTACTGCCCTGTGGGACATTTTGTCGCGCAAAAAGTACAACCCCCCCCGTTCTGGTACATTCCCCTTGCACACCCCAAAGCTTCCCGCGACGCCAAGGCCAAAAAAAACACAGCGACTGCGCAGCGCATATCACACATACCCGCCGTTATTTTCGCCCGCCTGCATAAATAGCACGCGCGGCAACACCCTATTTAAAGTGCCAGTATAATGCCTGCAATCATGACCTCCAAGGTGGTAGTGGATATCAGCGACAATACCGCGAGGGCGGCAGTCATCTCCAAGCTCACTGGCGCCGCCGCTGCAAAGGCCCCAACCCCACTCCCTGACTGGCACGCCCCAGCCGACTCCGCACCCCATCCCACCCCAGTTATCGGCATCGGCAACGTGTGGCAGCAGCTCAACAGCCTGCGCGTCATGGCACAGTACGCCCGCACTTTGGGGGACATGTGCTCGGACCACCCCTTTCTCCAGGGGCACCCCACTACGTGCGTGCACGGGCTGGAGTGGTTCTCGCGCCTCGCGCAGCCACTGCTTTCCCCAGACGAGCGAGTGTGCGAGAGCCTCACCAGGACTATAGACACATTCAGACAGCAGCACGAAACCCCCATCGTCATGCCCATGGCACAGGCCGCGTTCGAGGTCAACCGGAGGCTCGCGTGCCCCGACCGCAGCATGATGCAGCTTCTGCTCTGGTACCACTACCCGCTCTCGTCAGAATTCGAGGTCGACATCTGCAACCACATGCTCGGCCAGCCCGACATGACGTACCAAAAGTGGCTGGCCGAATTCCCCTCCTGGCGCGAGCTCGGCCTGTACTACCCCATGGTCCTTGCCGCCATGTACATGCCCGGCCAGGAGCACTGGCTCCCCATGGAGGCGCACCGCACGCAGCTCGCAGCCTCCTTCGCCCACTGCCTGAACGCCATCGCGGACCCAGACGGGGACCACATGAGCCCACTCCGCGAGCTAGAGTCCGACTGGGAAGCCGACGACACGGGGACGGCCCACGTCCTCGGCAGCACCCTCGACAGGCTCGCCGTGCTCATGCGCGTCAAGTCCAACGGCAGGCCCGGCAAGTTCGACCTGGCAAAGGCACTCGAGGCGTTTCCCCGCACGTTCGGACCCGACGGCGCTGGGATGCACGAGTCCAACTACCACGCGTGGCTGACCCTGAAATCCGCTGTTGAGGCCACGTTCCCGCCCAGCCTGATGTGTACCCCGCTTGTGCGCCCCAAGCGGCACACATGGGGCTTCCCGAGCCTTACACTCCGAGTCGGAGACGGCGGCGAGGTCTTCTTCGGGGAAACAGACCTCCAGAGCACAATCCCGGAAATCCTGACCTGCGAGGGCGCCGCCGCGGTCCACTACTACACCCCTGTCTTCGCGGGAGAGTGTCTCATGGGGCAGACGTCCCATCGCGTTCAGGATGTCCTGTGGCGCCTGGGCGAGATCGTGACCTCGCCGGAAATCGCACTGTGTATGCTCCACCCGTCCAGCGCATCCGCGTCCATGCAGGGCATGCCGCCTCAGGACCACGCAGAGCGCGCGGCCAATTGCCGCAACAGGGGTGCCACGCTGAACAGGATGTTTTTGTCCTCTCCACATCCAAAGCGAAAGGAGGAGTACATGGAGCTCACTCGGCGCCTTGACGCCGCGGTGCCCCCAGTGGAGCTCAAGTCCTTCCCAGACACCCAGGCAGTGCTCCTCTGGCGGCTGGACATCCCATCCCGCGCCATAGTGTACCTCGGAGACGAAACCACAGTCGATCCCACATGCGAGTCGCAGCACCACCTATCCAAGGCCTTGGTCCACAGCAAGGTCCCGCAGAGCCCCATCGGAGGCATATGCTCAGCCCCGGCGCGGGCAGACGAGACGGCCGTCAGGGGATGCCTGAGCACCTTTGCCGCCACGGGGAAGCTCGCGGCACACCCGAGCAACGTAGTCCTCGTGAAGGCTGATGAGGCGGAACCAGACAGCAGCAGCGATGAGTACATGTCCGAGCGGCAGGTCGTGCCCATCGCGTGCACAACCCTTGCTGAATCCGTCGCATGCCTGGCCCTCCGGCCCGCGACCAAAACTACCACCTGCCAGCTTGGAGGCTCATGCTCCTGGAAGGAGGGCGGGATAGACCCCAGGTACGCCGAGAGGCAGCATGCCGACAACGGCCTCCGCTTTCGCGACTGGGTGGCGCTTCACGCCGGAAAAGGAGGCACCCAGCAGAGCAGGCTCGCGTCGCACGTCGTCGAGTTCGACTCCATCTACTCCACCAAGATGCCGTGGATCCAACAATCCGACGACGACCGCGATCAAACGGTCAGGTGGGTTCGCGTGGCCAGCACGGCAAAACCAGAGAGCAAGACCCTCCAAGGAAAAACCCTCCGCCAGGCCGTCGAGAGCCGGTTCCTCCACGACCTCCGCATGCTCCCTGTCCGGGGCGAGCTTGGGGCGGCCCTGCGCGTCGAGCGCTCCAACACGGAGCTGTACTCGGGATCCGACTGCAGCGTTGCCATCGCCTACGCGCCCACGGGGCAGTCCAGGCTCGAGCTCATGGCGTTCGAAGTGGACCCTTGAGGCCGCGTATTTAAATAAACGCGACTTAAATGATAGCCTCCTTGATTTGCAAGTTGTCTTTTTGGATGTCGCAGGCTCAACCATATGCTCCAGAACTTAAGTTGTTCAGGGACACGCTCGCCAGCGGCGAGAACCCCACGGTGATCACGGAACTGACTCTGAACGGGCGCCAGTCGATAGTTCCGGGCGCCAAGCCCCAACAGGCAAGGCACCTGGGCGAGCTTCTGCGCATAATCGCCACGGGAAAGAAGCCGTCATCATCTGGAAAAACTACCCAAGATGCCATCGGATGGGAACCTGTCGGCAGCTTCGGTAGGAAATTTGACGGGTACAGAGGCGTCATTCAGTTCTCGCTCTCCTCCGGAACTGGGGAAAAAAAGGTGGAGATCTCCACGGCCAACGGCACCAGGGACGAGTTCCTGGAGGACCTCGTGGACACGCAGAACGTCTCGAAAGAGTTCTTCGCCATGGGGCTGAAAGTCGTCGGCGAGCTGGTCATGTTCAACTCAAAGGGCGAGGAAATGGGGTGCGTCGGCTTCGAAAAAGGCAAGGCCATCATCAGGTTTGCCCGCAAGTACATCAACGGCATCTCCCCCGTCAAGTTTGGAATCAGGGTATTCAAGTTTCACGAGCTTGGAACTCTTTCGGGGGACAGCATCTCAGACGGCCAGCTCAAGGAAAAGTTTATGCGCAGCGTTTTCAAGGACAGCACCTGCATCGAGGTCATCAAGACCACGACTTTCGAGGTGGGGAGGGAAAGCGGCGCGGTGTTTATCGACGGCAGGACGGTTGTCGATCACTACAGCAAGTTCCCGGAATTCCTCAACGGGGAGGCTGCGAAGCGCGGGATCGAGGGCTATGTCGTGTCGTTCCCGCCTAGCTGGCTTCACTTTGACAACTCTTCCAGCCCCACTACCCCAGACTACAATGGTGTGGCGCGCCTCAAGAGCGCCTGCAAGGCCAAGCCGGGCTTCACGCTCAACCTGTTTGCTGAAAGGAAGGCAGATGGGTCGGTGTCGCTCTTCGAACAAGTCTTTAAACCCCCCGTGTGCACACTGACCGAATCCTACATGTGCCTCGTCAAGTTTCCAGCGGTTGGGGCAAAGGTGCTCGTTCGAGTCCGCTGCACCTGGATCAGCCTCAAGTACAAAAAGACCAGGCCGCTGATTGACATGCCCTGGACGAGGGAGGTCAATGGCGCTCAGCTCGTGGGTGTCCACCAGATCACGGAGGACGACGTTTGCCCCCATGGGAGCATGTCGTCGGTCATCGCCGTTTACGCAGGGCGAAACAAGTACTTGGAATCAATCGACAATGCCATCTGGATAGCCATGAAAGATGCGCGGGAGATGGGGATGTACACGGCAAACGGGGAGCTCGCTACCGCCAAGCCGGATGCCTCCAAGTACTCGCTCATCAGCAAGAAACACCCAGAGTGGCCCAAGTACCCGACCATATCCTCTGCCAAGGCCGGCCCGACCACCTTCAAGTTCGGGTCCGGGTCCGGATCCGAAGGGTCAGGTGGCTCTTCGGGGGCCCTTTTAAGCTGCCCGCTCGTGTGCAGGTGCAGCCAGATCACGCGCAAGCCAGAGGATACCGCCAAGATGTTCACTGGAAAAAAATGTTTCGTGTGGCCAGCTGGATACAAACCAGGTGACTCTCTCGTCAGCCACCTCGAGGCCAACTTCGTCCTGGGAGACGGAACCTTGATCGATCCTGTCAACGACAAGTCCTGCGACTTCGCAGTGGTGCCTTCAGAGGAAACCACTACCACCAAGTCCTTCGTTGAGTGGTATGCGTCCCTCGAGGGCAAGAAGCCCACTGTCATCCTCTCGTACTGGCTGTGCAACTGCAATTTCCTCAACGTCATCGCCCCGTCCCTTGCCCGCGCCACGGTGGAGGTCCCAGAGGTCTTCGCCATCGAGGACGTCTACGAGGTCGGCAAGCCGCTGTCATCTTGGGGGAAGAAGGCGTACGTTCCACCCCCTGTGTGCAAATGCCCGCCACCTAAGCACAAGAAGGTTACGTACGTTCGCCCGGGCGACGACCCTACCAAGTGCAAGATTTGCTTGCTCCCCAAGGTCATCATTGATCCGCAGGCGAAGAAGCAGAAGATCTTTACCGAATTCGACCACCAGGTCATCCACGTCTGGGGGGGCGACGACGTCATCAAGGCCAAGATCGAGGGGTTCAAGGGCATCGTCTACACCCCCGACCACGACCGCTGCGACTTTGTCCTCGTCAACGACGAAGCCATGGCAGTCTCCGGAGACATGCTCAAGTGGCTCGCTCGCTTCGCGGTCCTGCCGCTGATCTTCAAGATCGAAGGCCTCGACCACTGCATCGCCAACCAGCTCTCCAAGCCCCCCGCCTCTTTCGAGCTCACTAGCCGCGTCTAGCCCACACACCCTTTGCCGCCCTTTGCGCCGCTCTGCCCACGCACCCACCCTTTCTGTTTGGTTTGCAATGAAAAGAAAGTGACTTCCAAAACCCATGGTGTATTTAGCGCGCGATCCCCGTATCCCCCAACATGGCATCCACCGCCCCTGCGCCCGCCTCCGTCGCGCAGTGTACAATAGAAGAATTCCGCGGCTTTTTCCTCGCGAAGGCGTTTGACGTCATAGGAAACGGCACATACCGAAAGCACCTCGCGCGTTGCAAGGAATCCGGCGACCCGTGGGCCGTAGCCATGGGCTCACACCTTCAGGCCGTCCAGTCGCACGTCCGCGAGGTGCACGCCGCCATCACGGCAATGCCCACAACCCCCAATCACCTCGCCGAAATCTGCCGCGACGTCATGATGAGCGCCCAGCCCCCCATCCGGCTCCACGCCGGCTGCGCGACGTGCGCCATCACGGGCAGGCGCTGCATGAAGTGCCTCGACCTCTCCAAGACCCACAAGGGCCACACCCACGTCTACGTCGACCCCCGATTCTGCTGCTTTTTCATGCTGCTGTGGTACTGCAATAAGCTAGAGTACATCGTCCGGTCATTCACGCGCACGTGGTTGGACTCGAGGTCCGAGGACGAGTCGTTCAAGGAGCTATGCTGCGCCCTCCGCGCAGAAATAGACCCCAGCATCACGGGCATGCACTCCCTCTTTGTCATGGCGAAGGACCACGTCCTTTCCACGCTCGGCCACTACGCGCAGAGCCAGAAACTAACCCCAATATTGGAGATGGCGCCCATCTCAACATAAAAAAACCGCGTCTTCCCCTATGGTGTAAACGAGACCGCATGTCGACCCACGCCGCTAAGCCCCGCATGCGTCTCACGTACGGACATCGCCCCACGCCATTTCACCTGAGTTCCACGCGCACATACGACGCTGACACACTGCTGCGTAGAGCCACGCGGCTTATAAAAAACGGGCAGCCGGTGTATTTGACAGTGGAAAACGACAGCATTTGCCTCGGCGAGCAAGATCTCCGACTGGCCGCGGTGGTGGCGGCGTCGTATCACAATCAGATCTGCTACAACATCCCCTCGAACGACTTTTGGGACGAGGAAACTCAACAAATGGAGGCAGCGGCCAAGGCGCACATGGACGCGTCCATCTCAGACGACGACTGTGGATAGGCCACCCATCCATTCTTTTTTTAATCCATCCACACTGGTATGTGACGCGATGTGAAGAGCACGCCTCGCATGCAAGGCATCTGGCACAAGGTCAGGGGGCCATTTCGCGCCATTTCATGCCCCCACCACGAGTGGGAGAGATTTGACATTCAGGATGCAGGCTGCCTAAAATGCGGCGCGCTGCACCACTGCCAGAACCACCTCACCGACAACCGCGACTGCCCGCTCGCGCACATGCTCCACGGCGAAATTTGCTGCACCATCACGGGATTCAGCCTCCCTGTGGTGCGCTACAGCGCGGACGAGTTTTCAAACCAATACATACCCTCAAAAAATGCGGGCCACGGCCACAATCCAGTCGTGGACACCCTGTCCGACGAGGTCCACACCATAGTGGACTGGTTTCTGCTTGGCAGCGCGTCGCGGGCGTGCAAGGAGGACGAGGTGGACCGCACGCTCGCGCGGTGCAGCGCACACGTTGTAAAGTCGCTCAAGCAGCACAAAATGGAAACGGCAGGGGAGGACAGAAGAAGCCTCCCGTGCATCCCGACAATACTCGCGCAAACAATGCACCACGTCCGGCCCAGGCACAGCACGACGGCGTCCGCGGAGATGTGCGCGTTCTGCTCGCAGCACATCACAAAGTGCCTAGTGAACCTCAACATCCCGTGCGCACAGCAGGCCAAGCGCGTGAGCACGGTGGTGGGCCTGCTGTACCTCATGAAGCAGGGCCTGACCATCCAAAATGTGCAGTGGCTTCCGCAGGTCCCATCATTGGTGAACTGCCTGCCCCACGAGACGTGCCTGGAAAAGACGTTTAAGCTGTCCATGAAGCTTGTGTGTGAAACAGAAAATGAAGTAAAATTGGCCCTGAGGCAGAGAGTAAAGCTCCTCTGACTTTTTGTTACTGCTATGTCCCGAACCACCTGGTCCGCTTTTGCACCCGTATGATGTCGCACTCCGTCACCATGACCCGCTCCGACTGCGACAGCACACGCACGCAAATCTGAGCAGACAGACCGGACATGCGCACAGAAACTGTGATGCGCGCGTAATCCAGCTTCCGAATGAGGTCCAGGTCGTCGTAGAAGACCTCCCACTCCCCGCTGGACGTGTCAATGCACCCGGTGACCTCGTAGTGCGTCGTGCCCTTAGACTTGACGTGCCATCCTTTGAATAACTTGTCCGGGTAATGTAGCGCGGACATCACGCTCAGCACGTCCTTGACAAGCCTATGGTCCTCCGGCTTGACCTCGTCCATCGTCGGGTCCTCCACAAACACCTTCATGGCAGCCGGCTGCAGATCGTCCTTCTTGGCCATGCTTGGCTTTGAGCGCGCGCGCAAGGCAAGCTTTATACCCACTGGAGCCAACCATATAAAAACTCGCCGCTCTTGCCCCAGAAATAAATGCCAGGGGCCACGATCTATTCAGTCGAGGGCGCCGTGTGGGGGGTGCTCATATTTGGGTGGGCCTCCGCCAGACTGTCCATGGCAGATAGCCTCTTGGATGCTGCAGTGACCATCCCCGCCGCGTTTGCTGGCGTGGCCAACCTGATCGCGTGCACCCTCTCGGATGACTCGGAAGCTATCCAGTCCTCTTACTTTAACATAGAATTGCCACTGTGGATAGTGTACGCAAGCTTCGTAGCCGAAGCGTCGTCCTCCACAGAGCTCACTGACACCCTCTTTGGGTACATGGCATTTGCCCTCGTCGCAGCCGCTCTGTCCATGTCCCTCCTCACAATCCAGCTCCTGCTCTCGGCCGCCGCCATCGGGCCAAAGCTATGGCAAAAGCTAGAATGGATGGACGCCACAGTGATTCTCCTGACGGCATTCCACGCCGGACTCGGGCGGGGCGCGCAGAACGCCTACCCCGTCGCCTGCGCCATCCTCGTCCTTAACCTGGCATGCTTAGGGACGCTCGGGGCTCGCATGTGGGAGATCCAGCGGGACACGGTCTGGAAATGCAACATACGCCCGGCGGCCTTTGTCGAATGGCTCCACGTCGGGTTCATGTGCTTCACAGGAGTTCTCTCCGTGGCGCTGGCTTACCTAGCCAAGACCACCCAGTGGGCTTTGATCACCCTGCTCTGCGCGCTCATCGCGGGCATCATCATCAGGACCGTTTACTGGGCTCGTCGGGGTGGCAAAGTCGATCCTGACAGTCAGCAGGCCCCGGCGGTGTCAGGGACATTAGGATTTCCAAGCGGACAGCCGTCGAATGATCAGCCCTCTGCCCTCCCCGCCGCCGTCGCCGCTGCAGCCACTGGACCCCCCACTGCAATCCGCTTCAATCTAGAGCCCATGCACGGGTACTACCCCATCCATGCAAGACCGCCGGCCAAGAGCAAGGGACAGTAGCGCGCCCGCAAATTTAGGGTGCTTAAAGAACTATTTAGGTCTCCTCCCAACTCATCCCGCGATCGTATGTCATTAGGCAGCTGGACAGACCTAATACCCAAGGTGCTGCACGACGTGTTCGCCCTCTTTGCAATCACGGCAACTTTATTCTTGCTGGGCTTCGCCATGACCACCAGCAGCGACAACAACCCCCTCTTCTTGACAAACACGTTCCTCTCCACGTACTACTCCGACGTCCCTGCCGTCACATTTTCCCCCGCCGGCGACCCGTACACCCCCAACCAAATCTCCGAGACCTACTACAACTGCCTCTTTGAGGCCCAAGTGGGCGTCAACGGCCTCCTCGGCTGCAATGGGGACAACCTCGCCGATTACAGGGCATGCCTCATCAGCAAGACCACCTCCGACGCGTACAGGCGGGAAAAGTACGGCCATTCGGTGATGGAGGTGCTCAGCGCGTACCAGGGCGAGGCGTGGAACATCTCGGCTCTCCCTAGCCTCCTCACGTCCGCCAACGCTTCCCAAATCGGAGCTGACCTCAGCGACCCCTTTAAAATTGCCCCTCTGATGGAGTCGCTCATGAAGCTCGACAGCGTCCTTTCCCGCGACCTCATGCAGGCCATCGCCACGGTCTCCAACGCGATTGGCATCCCGGGCTGCCTGCGCCAGGTGGACAACTCCCCGGGTGTGCTCCACGACATCACCCCGGTCTACGACGCGCTCTGGATGTGCACTGCCGGTCTCATCCACACCGAGTCCTCCAATCGCCACGCGTTCGACCAGTGCATCCCGCAGACCGCGTGGCCCACCCTCGACGTCATGCAGACCCCGTACACCTCGACCTTCCTGGGGTCCTACAACCAGCACTTCGTGTACATCACAGGCATGTGGCTCATGTGCAGCTTCGCAGTGTACAGCGCGTGGCTCAAGGTCGAATCCGCGCCCACCGCCAACGGGAAGCCGCTCAGCCTGTTCAGCCGGGCGGGCAAGGTCCTCGTGACCTTCTGCGTCGTGTGGAATATCGCGGCCGTGATCATGGTCCTGGTGCGTGGATTCACGAAGGCGTCCGACGCGAATAATTTCCCCATGACCATCCAGACCGTCATCGTGACCCTATTTTTCTCCGTAAAGGGCGTCATCTACTTCGGGCGCGAGGCGTGGGAGATCTTTTACTATTCCGGGGGTGTTTTCCAGGGTGCTAACAAGCAACCCGCAGTCACTGCCGATATCGGCATGGTTGCCCCCCGGCAGGAGTCGAGGTACATCAGCTACAGAAAGTGTGCGCCCTCCAACAACCTCGGCGCGTTCATGCGAGTCCCAGGCGCGTACACAGAAAATCCGGAACCCCTCCTTGAAACAGAGCAGTACACCCCCATCCTGGTCCCGGCCTGGAGCGACTGCTGGGTCATCTGCGACGGCCTGCTCTTCCTTGGCATCGTAGGCACCTCCACCGACGTCGTCACCGCCGACGTCGTCATGTGCTTCATCTACGTGATCGCGGCCGCCGTGGCGCACTCGAGCTTCATCCGGCTCTTGGACCAGGGCTACATCAACGAGGTCCCGAGCGTGGTCGACGGGTACAAGGACGCATACAAGGAGAACAAGTTCCGCTCCGTGGCCTACTCGGAGCTGTCCACCTCAGCGGATTACAAGAAGGAGGATCTTGCCAGGCAGGGACTCCGCGTCATGGCCATGGTCGCAGACATCGCCACGCTCCTGTTCTCGCTCATCTACTGGTACCTCGTCTTCAGCCGATACGCGACCGAGCCCATCATTTTTTCGTACGTGGTCCTCAGCTCGGTCGTGCCGTGCTTGGCCTGGGTCATCTTCAACCTGCTTCTGGATTTCGAGTACATCTACAACTACCTCATCTACCCTGCTCAGTACATCTTCGTGTACAACGTCGCCATCCGCTCCATCTTCGCATTCGTGATCGTCTCCACCCTCACCACCGACGCCAAGGCCACGTTCACCGACACCAACAGTCTGCGCCTGATGGTCCAGTACATCAGCGCTTAACCCCCATTTTAATAAAAACACAAAATCTAAATCACACCCAGCGCGAGCGACGAGAAAAACACGACGGACAGCGCGGGCGACACCCCGACGCCGTGCGTCCCCACATACACGATCAGAACCAAGAGCATAGACCCCCACAGGGCGAGAGACCACGCAAGCGACTCACACTCCATAATATCTGCCGCCCACGCCCAAATCCGTGTGTTTTTATAACGTGCCGAGACCCGCCTCGTATAAAAATGCAGCATCGCATTGATTTCATTCAAAATGGCCTCCAAGACCCTCCTGTGGGGCACAGCAAACCCGGAGGGCATGCGCAACTACCAGGGGGTCTACCTCAGCGCAGAGGACATACAGGACATGATAGGCCAGGTCAACACCGCCAACAAGTCAGGGGTCCCCACCCCCGTCCACGTCGAGCACAAGGGGGTCCAGGTCGGCCGCGTGGTCACGGCCTGGGAGCACGAGGGAAAGCTCGAGTGCGTCCTGGAGCTGAACAACAGGGTCTTGGAGGGCTCCATCGGCAGCGAGTTCGTGCGATCCGGCATATGCAGGGACCTCTCCCTGGGCTACACGGTCAGCCTCGAGCAGTCCGACAGCGGGATCAAAGTCGGCAAAAAGGTCCTCAAGGAGATATCCATCGTCGCAAAGGGGGCGCGACCCCGCTGCCACATCCACGGAGTGTCCGCCTAGTTCAGCTTCCTGCGCTTCGAAAATGCGTGCTCCTGCAGCATATTCTTGGACTCCAGGCTCCTCTTGAACACCGCAGACTCCACCTCGCATTCCTCGTCGAGCGTTTCCACCCGGCCACTTTGCTGATTAAAGTTGATGACCACGCCGCGAAACCTCCTCTTCTCCGTCTTTGACAGGCTGTGTATGTACTTTTGAAGCTGCGCAGACGTCTCCCTGGGGGGAAGCTTATTCGCCTTGATTTCCACCACAAAATTGTCAATCACCAAGTCGGCGCGACCCATGCCTATGCACTGACCCATAAACCAAATCGGGCAAGCCACCTCCGACCTGTGAGCTATCCCGCGGTGATTCATCGCTGTGATCAGGGCGTTGTGATAGATCCTCTCGCTGTGCCCTTTTCCTAGGCACCTCATCACGTAGTTTGCCTGGCCCTTGATGGTGTTTATGGTGACGCCCATGCTCTCTTTACTATAATGCAGGACAGCTGGCCTCACTCGCCCGCCAGTATGCACCAGATCACACCACCGAGAATGGAACTTATCTTTTTTGTTACACTATGCGTCTGTATTTTGTTGTTGCTGCTGCTGCTGCTGGCGGCTGGGCTAAGCCAACAGACTCGGATCCGAGATCCGCCAATTTGCACAGTGTGAACTCCCTCTTCTGCACGCTATACGGGCCCAATTCTACGGACAGTCGCACGGGGGTCAGTGCGCTGGCCCCCTTCATGAGCTGCATCTCAGCCTGGGAGAGTCCAGTGCTCAGTGACGCAGTCACCATCGCGCATGACGACAGCCGCAGAATCAAACTGCTTGATGATATAACACGCATCAGCAGGGCCTCCTCCATTTTAATAACAATCTCAAAAAGGTTGGGCACCAAAGACCAAAGACCAAAGAGGATGCATTTATTTTTTTCTCCAAAATCCCAGGAGCACTCACGTTTGTCACACAATGTTGTGTATGACTACACACTCGCACCCCATATGCGATTGCATGAGCCCCGCGACCTTGCACCCCCCTTTATTTCCATGTGAACTCGAAACTCTTATAGGTGAAGTTCCATCCGACAAAAATCAGCAAAATAATGCTCACCCAGAGGGGGATGTTAAAGTATGGAATCCAAGGGCACATGCAAGCACTGAGAATCAGAACGCCCAACAGGCACAACTTACAGTAAAAAAATGACACGGCACACACTCCCAACATAACAACAAGCACTATGGACGCAATGAGACAGTCATACGTTTGTGAAATCAGGCGCTGCTTCATTTTTTGAATGGAAATAAACGAATCCCCTTCCTTATCGTCCTTTTTCTTTGACGTTCCATCCTTGTTGTTGTAATCCGCCTTTGCACCCAGCTTCTTCGACGGACACACCAAGGCGACCTCCTCGTCGTCCTCGTCCGCCATCATCGTCGCCCGAAAAACCCCGCATGCCATAAATAACAGCCCGGCCAAATCACATTAGATGCAGAGTTCCTTGATGATCCTGTCCGCAGCAGGGGACTCGCAGATAAGCTCCCATGGGTCCACTATAATGTGGCGGTACGTGGCGTCGTGAATCTGGGACGCGTTGGAGCGGCGCTGGAGGACGGTGATGTAAAGCTTGCCAGGCGCGGGGTGCTGCAAAAACAGACCCCGTGTCAGAATCTAACACAACAAATTAAAAAAATGCACAGCATACCATATCGATGGGGATGTTGAGCCTCGCCTGTACCATGCGCTCGTTTGCCTCGTCGTCTGGCATTGTAGTGTAAGGAAAGAAATCCTTGAGCGACTCCCAGGTCGGGGTGTCCTGCTTGACCCACACTAGCGTGCCGGGCGGCAAGAGCGTGTCCAGCATCTGGATCACGCTGATGGATGCTAGCACACCGTCGTCAATGAGAGCGTGGTACGACTTGTTGAAATGATCGTAGTTTGAGACAAACAGAACGGTGTCAGGGTCGATCCCATTTTTCACATACTCCTGTCGAGTCCCCTGTGCAACCAGGCACCCCACAATGTCCCCGTGGTTGAGACTCACGGCAGCCCCACTCCGCCAGACGTGGGGCATCACGAGAAATCCGAGCTCGCGCAACCCCTCGTGCCAGTTGAAGAAGCCAAACACGGCCTGCTCGACGGCATCTGACCCGTCCACGGTCCACTCCATGTGCACCCCGTCCTTGTCGATGAGCAAGATCCCATGGGCAGCACGAGACCCCTCCTCCGCATTGTGGCGGTAGATGTGATAGTACCTCTTCTGCAGGAGCTGGTAATTCCCGTGCGCGTTCTTCGGGGGAACCTCGTAATACTTGCACTTGAGGAACTTGGACATCTCCCAGATGTGGGCACACCCGAGGTAGTCCTCAGGGATGGTCCCGCGGTCCGCCTGGCAGTACGTGAACGTCCCATTCATCGCCAGGTTGTCGTCCTCCACGGGGCGGATAAAGTGCTCGGGGCGATTCTTGGACGAAATAATCACGCACTCGGGCCTGCGGGTCCGCTCGTTGAAGCTCCTCACGGGAATCATGTTTCCAGGCGTTGCGGCAGACGGAGAGAGATTCAAAATCAGCGTCAGAACTGAAGTCGCCACCCTGCTGGAAGCCTTGCAGTGAATCTCGTCAGACCCCATGAGCGCCGCCATCATCAGAATGGACCACATGTTGACCCCCATACCCTCTGACATGACCGCCGAGCCGGCAGACTTCCACGTGAAACCCTTCAGAAACTTGTCCGGCTTCTCCTGGGTGCTGTGGAACAATCCCGGAATCATCCTCTGCAGACCCAGCTTCCCAATGTGCTTCTTCGTGTTGTACACGGGCGACCCGAGCATGAGCGGGCGAAGGTCGATCTCCATGGCAGTCAGGCTCTTCATAAGGAGGTGGATGATGCTAGGCTCTTTCCCAAAGTGGCAAAACTGCACAAGCTCCGCCCCAAACGCGTTTGAGATCAGGTCTCCAACGGATGTCTCCACTGGACGCTGATTGCGCTCGGCGGGAAGGCGGAGGACGCGCCTGGTCAAAAGGCGTCAATCGCGCGCACGAAACACGCCAACGCAGTAAAATGTACCGCACCTAACGTCACGAGCGTCGCTCACTGCGCCGGTATCGAGGCCAGGGGATGAGATGTAACATTTAATGTTGTTCGCCGCGTCCCAGGGCCTGTCCTGGTCCTCGGGGCAAAAGCAGTACGATTCAAAGCACCACACCACCCAATTCTTGATCAGGTTGAAGTTGCGAAGCCTCAGGCGCTCCGTCGGGATCTGCGTATATCAAAATATCAGTCAAAGTCACTCATAGCTTCGTCGTCCCACCCCGCCACCACCACGCCCTGCGCCGCGACCCCTGTAGTTATTGTTGTTGTTGTTGTTGCCGCGATACCCGCCGCCACCGCCGCCTCCTCCTCGCTGCTGCCATCCCCCACCATCGGGTGTTTGGACTGAATACAACGGCTGCTGCCCCCCCGCTGCGGCCTGGGGTGCATACGACTGCTGCTCCTCGTCGTTGCCGCTTTGTGCCCTGCCCCCACCCGCTCGAAACGACGAGTTGGTGCGAAAGGCGGGCATGGCCTTTGCCTCAGCGGTGGTTGTCTTCACGGCTTCCTGCAGATTAGGCTTTCCCAGAATGTGAGCCACGCCCGCCATCTGCGCCCTCAGGTCATTTGTGACGTTTCGCGACTTCGCCTGGTACGTCGAGATATCCCGCAGCGCGTCGTCCGTGCGGCCCATGGTCTGATTCATGATCAGTTCGAATCGCGCGAGGACATCCTTAAGGTGGCTGACTTCCCTCTCCAGCCCCCTAACGCGTCCCTCCAATCGGTCGTTGTTGGCAGGGGGGGGTTGGGCAATCGCGGCGGAAGGCGGTGGGACCGACTCGGTGCGCGCAATGGGCCCAATAGGCGCAGAAAATGGCTCGGCGGCCTCAGTCTCGTCAGCCCACGACCCTCCCACTACGGCGTCGGAATTAGAAATATTATCCATGTCCAATGAAAGCTCTCCGCCAACTGGGATACCTTCGAGCGCTAGAGACAGTGCGTCCGTGTCTGAGCTTAGCGCAGTCGGACTGTACGGCTGATTGGGATCAGCCGTGTCTGCCACGGAAAGCACATCTGACTCGGAAATGTGCTCTAAAACTCCGTGCGGCTCGAGTGGAGTGCTATCCATTGTGAACACGCAGCTGCACTCCGCTATGCTTAAATACACTCACCTCGTCTGACTTGAAAAAGTCACACAGCTCGTCCACGGGGATGATGGGGACGTGCAGCGCCTGGATCAGGCAGCCGCATATAGATAGCAGTCCGCTGTGGATCCCCCGAATGAGCACGCTGTGCAGCACGGGGACGGCCTGCCCCGCACACACAAACTCTGTTAGCAGCATGAGAGAATGCGATAAGCACATAGACCCTCACCTCAGTCATGGCCAGGGTGTTGAAGCTGCACGAAAGCGTGGCCTGAACCGCAGCCTTGGCGCAGTTGTCTTCGGCGTCGATCAGGCCAAGGATCGAGTTTATCCAGATGGTGCTCACCACATGCCTGCTTTCGTACCCTTGCTGCAAATTTTCAACATACTCGTCAACATCATTCCGGTAAAAAATAAGCCAGACTGAGCATCATACCTTCATCCGCCCGAAATTCTCCACAATGCGCACGTTGAACAGGCACATCACGTGCTCCTTCACGAGCATAAACAGCCAGTCCAGAAACGCAGACGTGGGTGTGCTCACGTGAAACGGCATCATCCCAGACCTGTGCGGAAGCGCCACCATGATGCCGGCGAACATCCTGCTGAACGCAATCATCTTCACCAGCGCAAGCTGCCTGTCGCCTTCCTCGGGGATCTTGGCCCTACCGTCGTTGAGCTCGCAATGCACACTATTGGGCTTGCCATCCGACTCGGTGATCCTGCGGTACCTCGACGCGCCAGGGGCCATAACGTGCTGCACCACTGCCAGAGTCTGGGGCTCGTCCCCGTGCTTGCTCACGTTGGTGGCCCACGCGCACACGGCCATCCGCGTCGTCTGTATCTTGAGCGACACGTCCCTCTTGTTCGTCTTGTTCATGTCCACGGTGCTGATGGCGATGCCACTATCCGTGGGGTCCCTCTTGACCACCCACTTGATGATGGTCGAGAAGTCCACGTCCCGAACCTCCGTCATGAGCTGAGGCTGATCGTGCAGCGCCTTGATCGGAACGCCCACAACCTCGTTCTGGACAACCTCGACGCAGCACTGGTTCTCGATGCCCACCGCCGTCCACCTGTTGTTGGTCACAAAGGTCTGCTTGTTCATCTGGGGCGTGATCCCAAACAGCTTTCCGAGGATCTCCTGAAGCTTGTTGATGCGATCCTGGATGGTGCCCGCCCCAGACGAGTTGGGCTTGCGCCAATCCATGCTGACCCCGTCCTTGTCCTGCAGATCAAGATGCCCGCGCGCGCCCATGATCATCACGCCCTGGAAGAAATCCACAAACGTCGCGCTGTGGCAGCCCACGAGGTAGTGCAGACTGGACATAAGGATCTCGAGGAAGCACTCGAGATTCGTCGAGTTCAGCAAAAAATCGCGGTTGATGTCCTGAATGCTCATCATAAACGCCATGCTCATGCTCAGGTACGGGTCGTGGCGGATCCGCAGGTCGACCTTGTTCATCCGAATCCTGTTCACGTACTCCTTGACGCTGACCTTGCTCAGCTGAGAGTCGTTCACCCTCCGGATCATGTCATAGCCTTGCTCAAGGTAGTCGCTGCGGAAGTCCCCTGACATGAGCATCCCCGTCAAGCTCTCGTAGCAGGTCGAAAGGTGCTTCAGCACAATCTTCATCGCCCTCGTCGGCGTAATAGATCCGCTCACGCGCTGCTCCTGCATCTTGACATACATGGCCTGAAACCAGGGGGACATCCTCCCCACCGTCTTGAACTCGTTCTCGGGCTGCGCGCCCTTGCCGTAATACCGCTCCGAGATGAGCAGCGGCGTCGCAAGAACCCTGCTCGTCAGAATATGGCAGTCGTCCATGATGAGCTCGCTCTCAAACGACGGGTCGCACGTCAGGAAATCACGGCCCTTCTTGCTCACTGCCATGGGGAGCGTCCCGATGTTCAGGGAAAACGAGTCCATGTTCACACTGCACGACAGAGACTTCGCCAGGCTGAACCACATGGTGAGCGGCAGCGGAAACAGCCCGAATCGGATAAACATCAGGTGAGGGGGGTCGCCGCCAGGAGCATCCGTAGCCTTCAGAGGCCACCCGCCAGGGGAATCCGTCTGAAACTGCATGTCCCGCTTGTCCTTGTCCGAAGCGGTGTGGTAGGCCAATGCATCCTGCTGCAGCCTGTCGTGCGCCTTGACATTCTCGTTGATGTACTCGTGCATATACTTGACATACTGGTCCATTTTCTCATCTTCCATAAACGAGAGCCCTGGCATTCCAATGATCTTGATGTCCCTCACGTCCTGATACCGCCCGTTGAGAACCTCCGAGATGCGGATAGGAAGACCGAGCATGCACGTCAGCGTAAACACGCCCAGCTCGCCCCCAGGCTCGTTCATGTGCTCCGTGGGGTCGCCCGTGTGGCCGCAGTTGGTATTGGCCTCGTACTGCAGCATGGTCTTCCAGTAAAACGACAGCTCATTCCAGTCAGCGTACTTTGCGGGAATATTTGTCTTGGGCTGAACCAGAAAATTCTGGGTTATGTAAGACAGCATGTCGAAGTTCCTCAGCGGCGTGATGATGCACACGCAAAACAGGTCTTGCTTGGGCTCGTCGACGTCCGTGAAAAAAACGCCGGTATACGCCAGCCGAATCGTGAAGGGAGGCCTCTCGATCATGCTCTCCCCGTTGTTCTGGCGCCTCCGCTGGCGAAGGGCAGACCCGATCCTGAACTTGAGGCTCGCGCCAGCCTGTGACCCCTGAGGCTGTTCCGGCTCAATCACGCTGCGCTCGCGGACCTCCTGCACGCTCACAATCTTCTTCATGTCGGTGCGGCTGCGCTGAAGTCGGAGCGAGGACGTCGGAACCACGTACTGCGTCAGCCCGTTGACGTTGGCGTGGCCGAGGAGACGGTAGAAAAAGTAGAGGACCGTCATGATGTGCGGAGGAATCCCGACGCCATTGCACCTACAATCCACAAATAAAATTAGCAAGACTAATCGCACACCAGAAATTGAAAAAAGCGACGGGCTGCTCACCGCGCCAAAAAGGTCATCGGAAACCCGTCCGCAGGCTGCGTGTAGAAACTCAGGTCGTCCCTCGGAATGAGCTGCAGGCACTTTGCGACGCCGTCCATGGTCCTCACGTGCTCATCCGGAACGCGAATCACACCCTGAGTATCCTCCACGATATCGAGTGGCAGGTTGAACTTGTCGATGCCGTCGTTGCGCAGCGACGCCGGAACCAAATCGACATCCCGGCGGAGAAACATGGGGAAACCTTGATCGAATACCGCTCTATCCGGCATGTCCGTGAAATCAGCGAGAGATCCAGATGGAGACTGAGCCCTCCTCGCAGTACCAGCAGGAGCTGCAGCAGCGGCAGAAGAAGGGGTTGCGTCGTCCCCAAGGGCGAGTATGTCATCCACAGTGTCATCGATATCTGCATTTGAGTTCTGGCGAACTGAAGACTGGCTTGCATCAACCCCGCCTTGTGACTGAGAGTTGGGGACTTCTTCTTCGTCATCGTCCTCGTCGTCGTCATCCACAAACAGACCGCGGCTCCTCTTCATTTTCGTGGCAATGTTCCGAAAGTTTCCCGCGACTTAGCCCGTTGGTGTTTTTATTTGTTCGTTTTTTTAAAACCCCAAATTAAAACCCCTCCGTTTTTTTTTAATTTCTCGGAACCCTCCACTAGTTATAAAAACCCTGCAACTACATTTGTACACCCCAAACGCAATTAAAAGAATTCGAATTTGGACACCTCGACAATCCGAGCTGGCACGCGCACCACGATGGATAACTCCTCCGTCATATGCCAAATTATGCCCATCATCATGAAGTACCTCAACAAACAGGCTGTATGCGACCTTCCGCTAGTGAGCAAAGACTTCAACGAGGCTGTTCAGGGTTGCTCCGACGTCTTCTGGGAAAAGCTGGATATCGTCAAATATCTTACATGGGGGAAAATTACCCCGTCGGGAATCCCATGCTCTGTCAAGCGCCTTCACTGGCCGAATAACGTCATCTACACGTTTACGTATATCCCCCTGACCCATGGCGACTCCCCAATTCAGATCCTCAAGTCATACGTGGACTTCATAAGACCCGTCAAGGACTTTGAAATTTCCGTGTCTATTCTCACGAGGGAGGAGCACTTTCTCAGGACCCGCTGGTTGAATAACGACGGCGAGTCGTACATCAGGTTTCAGTGCATTTACACCACGCGAATGTGGCACATATTCAGTAGGGTTCACCCAACGGGCATTTCAAAGGTGCTTGACATATTGAGGCGCGTCAACGGGCTTGAAAATCTCTTGCTGGACTACAGCGATGAGTATCCAGCCGCGCCACACCTTGAATACCCATTGAACTTGGCATGGCATAGAACAGATTCCATCGAGGGGGAGTTCAACAGCTCCTTCGACATCATGAACGGCTAGCACGCCAAACCAAACTTGTTGTGGCGGCGCGTTGTAACGATTTTTACGTTGAGCAAATCCACTGGCTGGTGGATCGCCCAATCTGTTTTTGCGTTTATCTGCGTCGTGCGTTGCGAGGTGCAAGCGTCTACAAAAGAGTGGATTGCAAACACTACGGTGAAAATCAGGCAGATAAGGAGATATTCCTCAATTTTCATTTTTTTTATTTGCCGCTCGTGGCGAGACTTTTAATAAAAAACGGCGGGCAACCGATCAATGCCCTTGAGTTGTCACCTCAAAAATAATGGTGTGCATAGCCCACAACATCACCACGACTGTGCACGTTATCAAAATGTGGAGCACAAAGTCGTTTTTTCGGGCGGGTGTCGCCATAAAAGTTTATATTTTTTTTACAAGATACAAACGCGCTTAAATCTCACCAACGCTTGCGCTGGAATATTTCACGCAGCCTTGTGGTTGTAGCACACAACTTGCCACAGCAAAAATACAAAGGGGCCTATCAGGCTGAATCCAGCCATGGCTACCGACGCTATAAGGGCCAGGCCGATGGTAAACCCGATGAAGGCAGGGATGGAGTTTGCAATGGACACTGCTGAACACACGCGATATGCATCGGCATCAAGAGAATCAATCTGCGCTTGCTTCTGAGCGAAGTCCAGCCGCGCGATGCCCCACAAATTGAAGTCCTTTTGTCCGTCGCAGAAGCCCATGTCGCAGTAGGTAAACACAAGGCTGTCCTCCCACGACGAAAACTGGAGGTCCAAGCACGACCTCAGCGACGTCTTGTTGTTCACCAGAAGCATGGGCGGAACCACGGCAGTGGGCGGAATCCAAGCCTTTGCGGTGTCCAGCACGTCGTCAAATAGGCATGTGGGCAGCATGGGCAGGCAGCTAGGCTGCACGCCAATGCTGAACCACAGGATGAAAAATGGCAGACCCGCAAACAGCAGCGGCCCAAAAAGAGAAAGTCCTATGTAGCTCAGCACGTAATACACTGCGACAAATAAAATCACGGAAAACAAGATGCTCGTCATGAGCCCTCTCTTGTATGCGCCACAGTACATGACCGTTTCGAAATTGCAAAAAAAGTATGACTCGATGATGTACGTCATCGTCCACCTGTTTGCCTCCGCACACGTTTTGCCTGGACACGGGTCTGTCAAAAATCCAACCAGGTCTGCCTGCGACATGCCGACTGCGCCCAACCCCCATTCAAAAACTTTAGCGCCTGTGGTCTTCGCAGACGTCAGCGTGACGCCTGGCAGAGAGTAATTGACAGGAGTCTTCAGCGTGGGGAGAGCGTCTTTCAGCCTTTTTTTTGTCATTATCCTTGGCGCGTTCACGCTCAGAAAGTGCTCGTAGTACTTCTGCACCACAATCAGCACCTGCGCAATCGAGCCGATGGCGGACTCAGCGATTGTGCACGTCCCTATCAAAGACGCGGGATGCCACGAAAATGAATCCCGGAGCCACGACTGTGCCACAGCGTACCCCACAGAATCAGACCCGTCAGTGGCCAAAGACACCACTGAAAAATTCGCCGCCATTGCCTTGACATACGGGTAAAATGGGAGCGCCCGAATTTCGGCCTCAGTTTCCTCCACAACCCCCAAGAGCCGCCTGCCCCTTGCGTGCGCCCTCGCGATTGGCACAATCGTTTCAATGTCGCGCTCCACTTCCTCTTCAGCCTCAGAAACAGCGTCCGCGACAGTCCTGTTTTTAAATTTCCTCCACTGCTTTGACCTGGCCTGCGAGATCCTGTGCGCCCACCCTGATATCATGCCGCTCACGTTGGCGTTGTGCGATGCGACAAGGGCCGCGCGCACGGGCTTGAGCCACGGCGAGTACATGACCGCCACAAGAAGCACCTGCGGTTTCCTTAGCATCTCCACCAGGACCCCTTTTTGCCCGATGGCCGCGGCGAGGTCATCCGGGGACAGCAAAAACGAGTCCATCCCCGCCAGGGACTTCATGTCGTACGCTGCAATCACCTGCTTCCCCACAATCCGCCAGTACACGCACGAATGCAGGGTAGCCTCGTCCACTGGGCCCAGTGCGCCCCCACCCCTGTACGCATGCGCCAAGGTAGCGCACGGGGCACTAGTGTGGTTCCACTGCGACTCCGTCACGACGCGGTGCACGATCTCGGGGGTCAGGTCGTCAGCCGGATCCTCAGGGGAAAACACCCTGGGAAATCTCAGCGGAGTGGCGGTATCGTTGCCGCTGTGGTCCTCCAAGAGCCGCCGTCGCCCTCCATACGACACCTGAATGCCCCGCAGCTGCGTCGCAACGGGCATGTATATCGTCGCGCCCGACTCCGTGACGACCTCTGAGCACGTAGGTAAAACAGCATTGATGCACAAAACCAAGGACAGCTCAGACCACGCAAAGTACGTCCCAGAGTCCTGCGCGTGCCCACACAGCTTCGACGCGTCGGGGC
>Ga0114980_10000374_pt1 | contig 32304 bp, 30 predicted proteins | sample S_140806_EF_Meta_FD_87018 | JGI IMG/M metagenome (GOLD analysis project Ga0114980, IMG submission 87018) | Freshwater microbial communities from Lake Simoncouche, Canada to study carbon cycling - S_140806_EF_MetaG | ecosystem: Environmental > Aquatic > Freshwater > Lake | place: Lake...
AACAAGCGCATCGCAGCGGCATGTTTTCTATTGTTTCTGGAAAGAAACGGTATGCTATATAATTCTATTGGACAAACGATTATAAGTAACGAGGCACTTGCAAGTCTAACTCTCTTTGTTGCTTCTAGCAAAGCCGAAGAAATGGAGACTGTGAGAAAATTACTAATTAGTGTTCTGAATAGAAACGTTTAGCATATAAAGTTCTATCACCAATTAAGGTTTGAATAGCGATCTCCCCTGCAACGCCTGCACCAGCGTAAACACAGCCAAAGCGAAATAAAGCAACGCGAGAATTACCGTTGCTTTGGTGTTTTTCAATAAATAAAAAGAAACAACCGGAATCACCTGCAAGGCATGCATTCCAATGAAGTGTGCTATTCGTGGGTCGCCGTATTTCGTGCTCCAATTCAACAATGGAATTCCAGACCCTCCGTCTGGACCCCCAATGGTATGTGTTAAGCGAGATCCCATGACAAATCCTTCGAAGGAGAATATCACGAAGATGAATATTCCTAAGCGAATTGCCCACAGATAATAGTTCGGCAATTCAGGAAAGTCGTTTACGAAGAACAAGTATCCGACATAAGCGGTATAGACGGTGACAAGCGTCGCTGCCATTGCCATGCATCCGTATAGAAAATTATAAAAAGGAGTAGCAGTGTTGTAGTGTGAAAGTTGCCCTCTTCCTGCTTGAATAGCGATGTACACGATCTCGAATCCGAGCAGTAAGATGATGGCCCAATTGAATCGCGTAATGTTGAAGTCGGGTAAATACGAGCAATACCAAATCATTGCCCAAGCGAAGAGGAATGTCGAGAAAGCAAATTTGAATGGCTTGTACCACGCGCTAACATTGTACACCTGCGTGCTTGAAAATTTAGTTAATGCAAGGAAGAGAATTGAGAAAGCCAAACACAGTAGACCAAAGTAATACAGCGTTTCATTTTTTTCTTTGAGCGTGAGAATGAAATTCATTCTATAATTAACGATTTAGAAAAAAAGTCTCACTCAAATCTTTAAAAGAAGTATCAAATTATTAAATCAGCGATAAACTAATCAAGTTTTTTTATTATCTCCACATTTCTATCAATTACAGAAACTTCTCGAGCAATTATCTTGTCTCCAATCATTTTAACAACTTCAATTTCATCTGAAACACGAAGCAAATTCTTTGGCAAATTCTCATCAAACGCAAAATCTATCTTCAAATCTATATCTTTTGACTTACTGAAATAAACATCTCCCTTTTTGAATAGGTTCGACTTCATGTTGGCACTATATTTTGTTTCTAAAACCCTTGTTTTTTCAACTATCTCTATAACAACTTTAGATTTCATTGGAACTAGAAAAAAACGCACGTCTGAAACTGCAAAATAGTTGTTTCCAGTATATTTAAAAACACTTTTGACCTCTTGAGTTGAGATACCAAACATATCAGCATATTGCGAACCACTTTTATCCAACGCCCAATACCAACCTTTTAAGTTAGTATTATTACCCTTCAAAATAGACACAATCTGCTTCATTTCATCAACACTTGGAATACGCCAAGAGAGATCTAATTCATTCAAATTAGAACAATAGATTTCAGCTTCGCCATATATCTTTGGACCTAAATTTTGTATTCTACTCAAAGTAATAACCGATGGATTCTTAGATATGACATAATATTCTAAAAATCTATCACCAACAAGTAAATCCGGAATTTCAATCGAGCCAACCCTTAAAGTAGGAATTTCTGATAATTTCAAATTTATATCTGAAGGGCTTTTTCCAAATTCATCAAAGTTAAAAGTGTAACTTCCAATTGCATATTTTGCAAGAACATCCTTATTTATCTCGAGAAATGATGATTGCTGCGAACTATTTAGAACTACAATTTCTTGGCTTCGCTTGGCAGATAACGCTCGATATATCTCCTCTTTTAAATCTGTTAAGGGATATTTATCACAGTTTTTCCAATACAAAGAGATGGCCATAACCTCATTCCCTTCTTTTAAATTCTTTCTTATTGCATCTTTAGTCGAACCAACCTCTTTCTCAAAACTCACTCGCTCTGCTTCTTTCTGCTCTTGCAGGATCTTCTCTTGCTTAATTCTGGCTAATTCTTCCTTCTCACTTTGAATTCGCTCCTTTTCTAATCTTACCTCGCGTTCCTTTTGAGTCTCGTAAAAAAACCACCCCATATCAGTTCCTCCATGATCAAAATAGATTTTCTTCTGAGCAGCGTTATCCTTCATTAAAACTTGGAATCCTAAGAAACTTAATACATACTCCCCTGTGCTCCTATTAAAAGCAGTTATGGTAAACTCACTCTCAGAACCGTCCTCTCGAACTTTTTTAACTTTTTGACTTCCAATTTCAATTCTCATACCTGTTCTCAGACTACCACCCATGTATGAATCATTTTTAGTAAGAAATACTACCTTTTGGGAATTTGAAACAAACCAAAAAGAAATTAATAAAAACAAAAGCAAACCCTTTTTCATAAATATTTACTATTTTAAATTACGCTAAATAAAAATCAAATTTACAAAATATATCCTTTTAGATTACAATACTACAATCAAAACTTCTTCGAGCTTAAAACAAATAAAACAGATAAATTCTAAAACGAAAAAATAGTCAAACTTCGTTATGTCTATGCGAATTTTCCTTTTGGCATTCGCCTTATTACTTAATCAAAACCGCTTGTTTTGATCAATTTCTGTCAATTATTCCGAATGGAGACTTCGATGAAAACGCTGGAATACATACCATGTAAGAATACATGGATTTGATAGAACACATGCGTGCAGAATTCAGTTCAGATGTTTGCGGAAAGAAAAAAGATGATGGATTCGCGAATGCTGTGAATACCATTAAAAATGGGGTTTGAAGAACAATACGTCTAACCAACTTTGGAAGAAAAGCTTCAATGTTATTGCATTTCGTTGTTAAAAATCAATCATTTGTAGATTGCAACAAGTGACTAGTTGCAGAATGCCGATCGGTGTTATGAACAGAAATATTTAGCTTAAAAGTTTTATTACCACTTAGTTTTTAAACAGCAACATTCCTAGAGGCGCTTGCACGAGTTTACAAACGACCAAAGCAAAATAAAGTAATTCTAGAATGAAATTCATGTTACAAAGTTATAGACTGGATTTACTTTTGGGAAGAGAAAGCTTTGAACATTTTTCACTGAAGGAGGTTCTATTTCAAACTACTTTCGAATACCATGAGTCAAGCAACGACAAGCACTTTTTTCAAAGTAGAAACATCTGCAAATAAGTGGTGGGCGTTTAAACAAATGCGTCTTGGGCATGATCAGCTAAAAAATGTAGATGGACTAACCTTCTACAAAATATTAGGTTCAGGTGCGAAAAATGGATTTAGTGCTAAACCTAATTTTGGAACATATATCCTTCTTTGTGTTTGGGAGTCTGAAAGTCAAGCGGAAACTTTTTTTTCAGAAAATAATTTCTTCAAGGAATACCAAGAACGAAGTTGCGAGGTCATGACCGTTTACATGCATTCTGCTGAAGTACACGGCACTTGGGATGGCAAAACACCGTTCCAAAAAAATGCTGAATTGGCAATAGACAAGCCTATCATTGTCTTGACAAGAGCGCGTATTCGATTGAGAAAACTTTGGTCTTTTTGGAGTCGTGTTGGATCTGTAAGTCAAAGCTTGGAGGGTTATGAAGGGCTTGTTTTATCTATTGGTGTTGGCGAGTGGCCGTTGATTCAACAGGCAACCCTTAGTCTTTGGAAGACGCAAAAAGAGATGATGGACTATGCCTACAAGAATACGAAACACCGCGAGGTAGTTACCCTCACGCGAAAGCTTCATTGGTACAAGGAAGAAATGTTTGCGCGATTTGTAGCCTACAAATTTGTTGGTGTTTGGGAAGGGAAAAACGCAAGTGAATTCATGCCTGAATGAAATTCAATTGGTGCACGTTGAACGACCCGATAAATGAGGAATTATAATTTCACAAACTGAATAGTTGATGTCCCCTCTGAGGTGGAAACACACACGAAGTAAACTCCACTCTCCAAACCGCTTGTATCAAGTGTGTTGTTCTCAAGCACATCAATGTTGAACTGTTTTCCTTCCACAGAAAACAGGCTGCAATTTGAAGCGGTTAGCTTTTGTGAAAATCCTTGAATGGCTATTTTATCGGTTGTTGGATTTGGGTAAATTGAAATCTCATCGGCATTCAAATCTGAAACTGAGTTTGCTTGAATTCTTCCGTTAATGTCGTATTGAAGGAAGAACTGCCATATTTTTTTCGAAGCATTGAAGTCGTTGTTTGTTACACCGACTGTAAATATTGAACCTGGCCATGTATGTCCGCCATCAATTATTTTATAATGTTCAACATCAACGCCGCTGACACCTCCATCATAAAAATAATGAGTGGCTGTGCATCCGTCTGTTAGATTCGTATTAGGCACGTCAGTGATCACTGGAGTTGCATTGCAATTGTTGAAGTTTATCCAATAAGATAACACATTTGGAATGGCTTCCATAAAAGTTCCTCCATTGTAAGGAACCGTTAAATCTGCTGTACCGTGAATTTCCATAACCGGAGTTGGATGCACGGCATTGCACGTTTGATCTTGACCCACATTCATGGATCCTGTAACAGAAGCAATGGCTGCAATACGATTGCTCAGTGAGCAAGCAAGGGTGTAACTCATGAATCCGCCGTTTGACATACCGGTGCTATACACACGATCTAAATTCACAGAGTAAGTGGCGGCTACCTCATCTATTAACGCGCTTGTGAAACCAATGTCGTCTACAGTTCCACCCCAACCTGAATTCCAATACGTTGTGCCTGTTGCATCTAGTGTTCCCATAGGAACCACGATAAGAAAACCGGCAGTATCTGCTATTGCGCGAAAGTCTCCGTAATAAAATTGTTCAAATGCAGTACTGGTATATCCATGAAAATTCAATACCACTGGTGCTGGTGTACCCGGTGTATAGCTAGCTGGGACATACAGCGTATAGCTACGCGTCAAACCGTCATGAATCATTGTTTCGTTAATGGTTTGCTGTCCGAAAGAAGCAAATGGTAATAAGAGGAAAAGGGCTAAATATCTCATGCTTAAATGTAATGAGAATTTGATTGGAGTTTGTTAAACAGGTTCTTCTTCACCCTGACAAATTAAAAAACATACTAAAATGTGGATTCTCTTGCTTTCACCGCTCAACTTCACAACACTAACCCGAATACCACATTAAAATGTGTTTATCTTGTTTATTTCAATTGAAATTCATATTTTTGACTTTCAAACCACATTATAATGTTAGTATCAAACCTCGGTGAAGCCATAAAAATCAGGCGTAAAGAATTGGGAATAACCCAACCTCATCTCGCTGATTTAGCTCAAATAAGCATAAACACATTGTACAAATTGGAAAACGGAATGGGGAATCCTTCTATTGACGTGCTGAATAAATTGGCAGATGTACTGGGAATGGAGTTGACCTTTCAAGTAAAAAAGAAACCTTAATTGAATGCGCACATTAGAAATATACCGCTCAGGGATTTTGGCTGGATTGCTCATTGAAGAAAATCGCAAAAACTATGTTTTCAGATATGAAGACCAATATTTCTTAGATGAAAACAAACCTGCTGTCAGCCTAACCCTGCCCAAATCACAAAAGGAATACACCAGTGAATACTTGTTTCCCTTTTTCTTCAACATGCTCAGTGAGGGTGTAAATAGAAAACTACAAAGCTTACAGTTAAGGATAGACGAAAACGATAATTTCGGCCTGCTCGCAGCTACGGCTCAATACGATACCATAGGTGCTGTTACCGTAAAACCAATTACTACGAAATGAACATTCACGAACTAAAATATTGTCCAGGAACTTTATCAGAAGATTTTTCTTCCTACAGTCCTGGATGTCTTCGCAATCTCTTCAATGCAAAAAAAGTAAGTCATGTTTTGCCTTACGATCAGCCGCAGCAAAACGAAGATGTTGCTGAACAGTTTATGGAAAACCGTAAGCGCATTTCAATCTCGGGCGTACAAGAAAAATTGAGTTTTGTGTTAGAGAAGAATGTGCTGCGTTTAACGCATGAAGGAGAACAGGGGACTTATATCTTGAAGCCCATTCCTCGAGATTTAAAAAAGGTCGATCAGGTTCCGGCTAATGAACATCTGACAATGCAGATTGCCAAGCAAGTGTTTGGAATTAATACAGCTGAAAACGCAATGATCTTCTTTAAAAACGGCACTCCTGCGTACATTACCAAACGTTTTGATGTAAAAGACGATGGCAGTAAATGGGGGAAGGAAGATTTCGCAACATTGGCGGGAAGAACGAATGACAATGCTGGGCCTAATTTCAAATATGAATTTAGTTATGAGGAAGTTGGGCTGCTCATTCAAAAACACGTTTCCGCTTGGCGTGTTGAAATTGAGAAATATTTCTCTGTTGTGCTGTTCAACTTTTTGTTTTCGAATGGCGATGCTCACTTGAAAAACTTCTCGTTGCTAGAATCTTCGAAGGGTGATTATCTCTTAAGTCCGATATACGATTTACTGAACACTAAAATGCATGTCGACGATTCTGACTTTGCACTCGACCATGGACTATTTGCTGACAATTTCAAAAGCGAGGAATACAAGAAAAACAATCATCCCTGCAAAGACGATTTCGCTGAATTCGCTAGACGCATAGGCGTATCCGAAAATCGCATTGAAAAAATCATGCTTCCCTATTTAGAGAAACATCAACTAATTGAAACATTGATTGGTCGTTCCTTTTTATCAGAAGCGAACAAGAGAGGATATTTGATGATGTACCAGAAGAAGAGAAATTATTTGATTCGGTAAGGATTCACTTAATTCAAAAATGTCATTGTAAGAAAACTAAAACCCGAACCTATGGCTTCTTCGAATTCATAAAAACGTTGATTAATATCCTCAAATACAATTCATATGTTGATAATAAACAACATTAATACGTGAATAGAAAAATTCAAAATGAGAGCCTCTAAAATAACTTCCCAATACTGTCACTCCTTCACACATCGCAAAAACAACCCGTCATTGAAATATCCACTTTCGTCTATATTCTCTTCAATGACCATGGTTCCAATATAATCAGCAGCCAATAAAATCTTTTTTCCATCTTTTGTCCACCAATACGTTTCCGGCAGAATCCAAGTACCTCGTCTATATCCGCGCATATCAGCAGTATTAAGCACATCCTTTTCGGTATCCTTTAACTTTTCGAAAGCGCTTTCCAACCCGCCGTATTTATTGAAGAGTATATTCCAATCATCGAGTGTGGCTATGCGGTAACCTGCTGGAGCCATGCCTCGTGGGTCAATTAATGCGTAATAATTGTACAACACATCCTTGGTCGGATTCTCTTGAAGATCTTCGCAATAACACCAAGCAGGCGTTTTGTTTCTCAATGCAGTTATCCAATCTCCGTTACCTTGTGCTTGCGGAATGAGGTCACCATTATTGAATTTCTTCACCTTCAAATTTTCATTCATCCAAACCTGCTTACCAATTTTCACGGGCACTGGCGTTTGGCCAGCCATGCGTTCTGCATAGGTCTCGTATTGAAAACTTCGACGTTCTTCGAGAACCTTTTCGTTATTCAACGATTTGATTCTACTTGTCCAGTTGCCCCAAGAATCATAAACATAGACGAATTCTTGCGTATGATTGTTTTTGTTGTTGACCAACCGAATTATGTCTCCATTTTCATTTAAATCTCCGAGCCAAACATCTCCATTTATCATGTCTTGAATGTTTATTTTCCCGGCTGATCTTTCATACTTTTCCCAATACACTACCTCATCATTCTTTTTAATTTTTTCTTCAATTAGCTCATCGTTTTGGTTGTAAAATTTGAAGGTCTTTGATTCTACTGCCCCATTTGTGTCTTCCATTCGTGCGATGGTCACATTACCTAATGAGTCGTATTTATAATATTCTGTGCCGACCGCTTTTTGCTTGTAAGGATTTGAAATTTTGGCTTTATGAATAAATCCATTTTTGTCCCATTCGAAATCAAACTTTTGATTTTTGCTTTGATCGTATGTTCTCTGGCAGCTTGTCTGTTTTCCATTGAAATCAAAGTCAATGGTTTCCTTGAAAAATTCATATTTCGAAAAACCATTGTGATCGTTCGTCAACCTAAGTTTTTCCAAATTGAAATACGTTACGGGTCCTTTTAAACCGCGCTTTTCCACGTCGGTTTTCTTTACAGGAAGAATTACATGATCGGTGGTCCATTCTTCGAACATGACCATTGTTCCGAGGTTGTAGACAACAGTTTCCTCTGACTTTGTTTGTCCGAAAGAAATTAGATTAATAAAACAAGCGAAGGCGGCTAGAAAAAATTTATTCATGGTGTTGGGGTTTGAAGGGGAACGGAGGGAAATTTGAAAAAGTATAGTTGACGCAAAATGAACATCACTAATAATTTTCGTGCTTCTAGACTACAAGCTATCGAATTAATTTTCCTTTTCTCTTTCAAATGGCTGATTGAGTTCCAGAATATCTACAATGTAGTAACCGTCCGTGGATTCTGTTGGAAAAGGATTACGCCAAAGCTTGCTATCACTCTTGAAACAATAAATAACTTTATACCGTCTATTCTTGACCAAACTTCTTCTAATGTTTCCATAATCATGTTCGAGCAAAATATGGGCTACTTGACCTTTCATTACCCAAGATCCTGTTTTTAAATCTTCTTCGAAATCCAATTCATCCATTTCTATATTGTTGTTATTATCTAAAAAGGAAAACTTATGCCCTGTTTCGGTTACAAAAAATTCGAGCGATGCGTTTAGACTGCCTGTTTCCACTCCAATAAAAGTCATTATCTCAAACATTTCAAAGGGATACAAAACGAGCGGCTTCTTATTTACGATTATTTCTCTTTCCTTGTCAATGTCATTGAATTTATTCTTATTTACCGAATCTAACTTCAACTTAGCATTCTCTTCTTTTAAAGAAATCAATTCTATTTCTAGTCGATTCTTCAATGCATCAAGAGACGAGAATTCTTCTTTCGTCGTATTAAAATCCTTTGAAATACGGGTTAGCTCATTCCTCGTCGCACTCAACCTCTTGGTAATAGAGTCAATGGTAAAATTCAAAGACCTTTCCTTGGACTGCGCCGCATTGGTAACACTTTTAATTACAGCATTAAGACTATCTACTTTATAGGTTAGAGAAGCAATCTGCTCTTTCTTTGATTGGGCATTTACCGAACCAACAAGAAGGAGAAAAAAGATTATGGCGTTTAATAATTTCAAAAATTCGAGAATTTAATTTTTATGGATTGGAAGGCAAAACCAGGCGGAAGCCGTTGAAAACGCCCCTGTACTCTGGTTCGGACCAGCTCCGACACTCTGCTCGACATACTTGCGCATCGTAGCACCAAGTACCACCGCGTAGAACGCGGTATTCCCCCAATGATGCCCCTGCAGGATTGGTTTGAAAAGAGCCGCCGTAAACTCCATACCAATCTGAGCACCACTCCAGCACGTTTCCGCTCATATCGTAAATACCCAATTCATTCGCCTGCTTAGTACCCACTGAATGAGTATTACTACCACTATTAGCATAGTACCAAGCAACTGTTTCAACATTATTCGATCCGCTGTATGTATATCCCCTGCTATCTTTGCCGCCCTTAGCAGCATACTCCCATTCAGCCTCAGTGGGCAAGCGGTAGTTCTTGCCTGTTTGATCATTTAATTTTTGAATATATTGATGAACATCGTTCCAAGAAACGGTTTCAACAGGACAATTGTCGCAGCCTGAGAATTTACTCGGGTTACTTCCCATTACTTCTCTCCATTGGGCTTGCGTGACTTCAAATTTCCCAATGCTGAATGAGCTTATAACCACAGTATGAATAGGTTTTTCGTCAATAATATCGAATAAACTGTTGCCAACTTTAATAATTCCACCTTTGTTGCCCATTTGAAAAGCCCCACCTTCTACAAAGACCATTTCAATATCCAAGTCAGACTTACTCATAGAGTCTAACTTATATAGCAATCTTGAATTCGCTTCCTTTAAATTAATCATCTCAATTTCGATTTTCCTATTCTCTAAAATAAGTTCTTCTTTCTCTTTAATCTTCTGATCTAACTCACTTTTCAAACCCTCAAAACCATTTTCCGTCGCTATTAACTTTTTGGCGATTGAGTCTAACTTAAAATTCAATAAATATATTGACTCGAGAGAAAAATTCCTTTGCTGTTTAATTACTAAGTTAAGACTGTCTATTCTATTTGATAAAATTACTATTTGCTCCTTCTTCGCCTGGCCAACAGAAATCAACCTAAAAAAAACAAAGAACAAAAGCGCCAAAGCGCATTTGCAAGAAATATTCATTGGCTTCATATATCAGTCAAAAGTGAGCTTTTAGAATTAAGTACGCCAAATGAAATCGATAGGATAGATACACCTATAACCATTATGAATAAAGTTGTGTTTTTTCGAATAATCATTTTATTATTTATTGCCATTTAACTCGGAAAAGATAACTAAAAACAAAAAACAATAGACATAAAGTTCCCATTCGAAAAAAATCGATTTCGAGCAGATTCAATCAAAAAGATTAAGTATTCGATAGTCTATTAAACATTTGAATTACTTTTGGTGTGAATTATTAAAATAAACAACTGTATTTTTCATGAAAAAGTCAACAATAGCCTCTACTATACTATTCCTTTTACTGTGTATACCGAGCTTTTCACAAACTAAAATGTACTTTTCAAAGGGAAACAACCTGAGCGCCGTTTCATTCCTAGAATCTGGCACAGTATTATGTTTTTCTTCTGATGCTGTTTCCATAAATGGAAACGACCTTGAACAATACGAAAACATGCGTTTTACAACAAAATACCTGGTTTACCCATCTATAATCAAAACTGCCACCGGAAAAGCTTATATCGATGTTTATTGGAGTAGAGGTAATTCAAATTACAATTGTATCATTGATTGGGGAGATAATACCCTAGAACAATTTGAATTAATTGAGATTGATCAAAAAACATATCAAAAAAAACTAGGTGCGAAGGATGCCGAAGAAAAAAGAATTGCAGAAGAAGCTAGACAAAGAAAATTGAAATCCGATAGTGAATTACCTCTTATTTTCAAAAAACTTGATGACCTATTGGTCCTAAAGGATACTTTAACCCTATTGTCTGAACTAGAGTTACTAAAAAACTCAGACTTGATTAATGGAAATGAAAGTGAACTAAACAGCCAGAAATTACAAAAATATTATGGTATAAAGAATGAATTCAACGAAAACCTTAGATTGAAAAACCTACGTATCGAAAAAGAAAAAGAACGAATTCGATTAGAAAATGAGCGTATTGCCAAAGAAAAGGAAAAAGAAAGAATTAGATTAGAATCTGAACGAATCGAAAAAGAAAGAATATTATCCTACACAACGAATACGACCATCATTAAGAATTTAGAAATTGCAAATCGTGACTTCCCTTCTACATTGTCTTTTAGTGAGGCAATGGCAGAATGTGCCCGTCTAGGCAACGGTTGGAGACTACCGAACATAGATGAATTGAATACAATGCGAAAATATCACGAGAAAATTGGCGGTTTTTCAGATATAGGCTATTGGAGTTCAACAGAACCTGCTATTTCTGGACAAGGCTTCGGTAGAAAAATTGACACTCAAAAGGCAGGATGCCAAAACATGATAGGCAAGAAAAGAACAGACCGAGATTTCAGGAACTGTGAAATGCTGCTAAAGACAACCGAAATAAAAACACGCGCCGTTCGAACATTATGATTTTATTTGATTTTATTTAACATTCAAACCGACAAGAAATAATCACGATCCAATATTGCGGCTCAGCATGTTCATAAAGCCAAACCTTAATATACTCTTTTTTGACTTTTATTGAATACAAATTGAATTCTATGAAAAAAACACTTCTAATCATATCAATTGTAATAATGTCATTAGCCGTTAGCGCTCAATGGGCAATTAAATACACACCTGTTGTACTTTTAAGAAACATGAAATACACTATTCATGCTGAATATATGATCCCAAACACTCCTCGAATTTCTGTTGCTGTTGGCTTCAGTCAAAATATTCGTCCTCGCTGGGAAATGTGGAACGATGAAACCGTGGGAGACAGCACCTATTTTCAACTAAACCAGAAAAATAGCACGGCAGGATTCTCATTCGACCCTGAAATTAGATTTTATGATGGTTGGACTGGTAACCTTAGAAATTTAATACATGATGAAAGTGCTTCCCGCGGCTACTCCGGAAATATCGAAGGCGGGTATTTCGGTTTTTACAGCTCACAGCGATTCTCAAATGTTCAGCTCGATGAATACAGAGATTACACTCTTAATCCCACTGATTCAACTTATGCCTATTCTAATCCGACCGGAGGGTTACAAAATCTTAAAACACATATTGCAATTTATGGTATTCAAATAGGTCGTCAACAAAGTTTTGGCAGAGGGGACCGATTGTTATTTGACGTATATGTTGGCGCAGGAGTAAAACTTATATCTCGATCATTTGACAATGGAAACGATGCTCTAATTGAAGGGTTCGAGAGCACTTTTGAGAAGGACATTGCTTTAAGGGCAAATGTATCTTTAGCTTGGAGGTTTAGAAGAAAGGCATAAAACTCTCTATAATATAAAAGTCACTGAGAAAAAATCTTATTTCACTAAATAATATAGTGATGACGCATTGTCGTTTTCACTGCTCATCTTCCCAATTATTTTAGAGACTCTAAAATAATTTCTCTATACGAGCACTAAACAACTGTTGAAAAGAATTCTTCCTATTTGCCAATACAAAATATAACCAATTCGATGGAAGCCACTATTAATAAGGGTTTAAGAAAACACAACGCTTTCGAGGTACAAATAGGGTACAAAAAGGAGCGAATTAGACCATAATAGGACTAAATAAATTTAAAGCCAAAATATTATAAATTTCGAACTGCACGCACATTTACTTCGCCGTAGGTCTTAAAAATTTCCATTTCGAAACCATCATCAAGGGACTTCACCCACGCGTAGTATTTAACCATTTCATTGCCATCAAGATCGAAGCCACTGGTGCCATTGGTAGAGCTCCAATAGAGTCCTTCTCCAAAACCACCAATAAACAATCTGTTAGTGTAGAGCAAATTTAATTCATCTTTTGTAGGTAAACGCCAACCTTTACCTAATGAACTGCAAGCCGCTTTTGCAGCTTCCCAATCAACCAAATATCCAAGGTCATTCTGTGCAACTTCTATATTTCCAATTCTAATTGGCTTACCAATAATTTTTTTAGATTGTCCAATTACAATAGAACAAACAAATAAGAGTGGTATTAATAATAAACTTTTCATGCAAATTCCGTTTAAATTTTGAACGAATATAAGCATTAATTTATCGTCTTACTTTTTTTTAGGCGTTTAAAGGCTCTGCTTTCTCATTCGGCAAATAGCCCCCTTTCTGTTTGGTATTTTGGCTTTTTAGCTTGCAGCATTTCGAGCTGTGGTAAGTGCTGTTTTCAAAATAGTTTCAATCGAATTAAGTTGTTCGGGGTTGAGGTGCTTAATTGCTTCCTGACTTAACACCGTTCCATTTATTTGAATGTAGTTATTTTGGTTCTGTATCAAAGTATTGTTTGAGGCTTGCCCGTTATTCAAATACCCCATTACATTGAAATAAAGTTTGGCTGCTCCCGTGTCCCCATTTACGGCAAACTGAAAAACCTTCGCTAAAACTTTTGAAGTCATAAACCTAAACTGTTCAATCTGCTCTAAATACTGTGGGTGGTTCGTGTATTCTTTGAGGTGCTTATGTACGGTTTGACGGCTCAACTCTGTTTTAATTGCTATTTCCGTTTTGGTTGGCATACGTCCGCGTTCCTGCAGCAACGCTGAAATTGCCCACGTTATTTGGTTGTGGTTGTGTTCCCAAAGTTGGCTTTTAGTGCTTTCGCCTGCGATTAGTTCAATCTTTTTGTAAAACGTGTCCCTTGCCGTTCCTTTTAGCATATTAAAACTTTCAGTAAGTATTTCCATTAAACGGGTGCTTTCTGCTTCGCTTAACGGTTCAAGGTCGCTGGGTGTAATCTGTTCCAGTGAAAGCACCTTATTTATTTTAGCTTCGCTTTTTGTAAACTTTTGTAAACTCTTATTGGTTTTCATATCAATTTAAATCTGTGGTTAATACTTGTTTCAATGCCTGTAAACGGTTGAGGTGTGGTAAAAAAGTTCTGTTTCCGTTGTTCGCTTTCACAGTGGCAAAGTGGCTTTCAATGAATGAGGAACAATTTATTATCGTGCAGTAACCGTTCAGCTTTACTTGATCTGTTGGCAGTGTAATTGTGGCAAAGTAAATTTCAAGTTCTGTAATATCCTGCTCCCAGCATTCGCGCATTGGCAATTCAGGTTTGCTGAAATAGTAAACGGGTTCAGGTTGCTCAACTGGCTTCAACACAACTAACGGTTGAACGGCTGGGGTTGCTGGTAGTGGTGGCGCTTCGGTGGCTTTGGGTTCAGATAGTGCGAATGATTTGTAATTGAAATTTATTAAATAGTCGGCAAGGTCAAACCCTTGCTGCCTTTCCGCTTCGGTGGCTTTGAGTTCCAGTAAGTTGGAAACGGTGAATATTGCAAGGTGTGAAAGTTCCTCTGCCTTGCTGCTCCATTTGTCAAAGCCGTTAAGGTCGGGGAATAGCGTAACCGTTCGCCCCTTCAATATGCTGCACTTTTCAGCGTGCAGGTTGGTAAGGCTGCCAACGGCAACCCAAATAAACTGGGGTAAATAAACACTGGCAATAACAGCGGTTTTTTCACTTTCAACTATTGCAACAGGCTTCGTTTTATCAATTAGTAAGTGTTCACCAAACAAACATTGCTTCAACTCAAATTCAGGCTGCTTAAGCGCTTTGTGTACCCAGTAAACAGGTAGTTCGAGGTTCTTTACTCTTTTACCTGTGGTGGGGTTGTATAGCATTATTTTACCCGTCCTTACTTTGCCGTTTGTATCTATTTGCCAAAACACCGTTGCACCGTTCCAGTGCTTTGAAGTGGCAATAAAATAACGGCTTACAAGTCCGCTGGCAACCTCTGCACCGAACAAACCAACAAGGAACTGTACAAAGTGGTTCGCTTCGTGTGCTTTTAGACTGGCTTTGAACAACTCAACAGGAATGAATGAAACGGGCTTTGGCGGTGGTGCAATAGGTCGCTGTATGTATGCTACGGGTTGGGTTGTATCAAATGAAATATTGTTATCTTGAAAATATTGTTTCGGGGTGTAGTGGTGTCCGCAATTACTTTCACGGTTGCACCTACCAACGTTGGGGCTTATTTGTTCACCTGTTTCCGTATCAATATAAAGTGAAAACACTCTTTTGTGCTGGCAACTGGGGCAATGGTAACGGTTCTTTCCATTGTAAGTTTCAAGTGTGTAACGGTATGCTGTTTTCATTTTCTTAAATTCTGTTCTGCACGTTGCACTTGTTGCACTTACCGTATTTAGTTAGTGCCATAAATGCAACAAATGCAAGGTGTGTATTGTTAAATTCTCTTTTGATATTCGCCCCTCGATGTTCGTGTAAACAATTCCTTTTCATTCAGAAAGTATTTAAACGTCCTTTGAGGCACTCCTAACCCTTCGCCTACGCGTATACCCATTTCAGTTGTAAACGTGTCAGGAAGGGCGTTGTATAGCGCTTGTTTGTCGGACGGGTGTTTATCCAACGGGCTGGCATTTGATAAAATCGAATTAACCTTAACCGCTGAACTTTTGAAATACTCAACCAGTTTAACAGCTCCCTGCACCGCTTCAATACTTACCGCCTCTTTGGTGCTTTCGTTGCAGGCATACCGCATCATTTCAAGTATTAAAGCCAACCGCAGAACATACATATCCATTTTACTGAAAATACCACTCAACGCTTCGCTTTCGGCTTCATTACTTTGATCGGTGTTCACTCTCTGCCATTCAAATAATACTTTTTTGGCTTCGGGCGTAAATCTCAACACTTCGGGGCTGGGGTTCAGCGTGTCATCACTTGTAACCGATAAGTTCAACAGATTGGAAATAATGTTTTCCCAGTTTTCAGAAACAACGGGGGGCAAATCTGCTTCGCTCCAGTATTCTTTCTGCACGTTATCAGGAATAACAAAAAGTATTCGGTCAATAAACCCGTTCTGCGTTCTGCTCTCTTTTGCGAGTTCGTTCAATATTCCCTTCTGAATAGTCCCAGCAACGGAAATAAACGGCAATGGAATAAATACTGGTTCGCCTGTTTTACGATCAATATTGATAGGTTTACCGCTCCATTGACTTAACCAAAATTCCATTTCGCTGCCTTTGCTGTATCTGTTGAAATTTTTAAACCAACCTGCCAACTCATCTACATAAACACCTATACCACGTTTGTTAAATTTGTGAACTTCGGCAAGTGCTTCGGGTGTGAAATCGGACAATAGAAACTTTTGCCAAATGGGTTTTATTGGTTCGTCAATTACTTGCTGCTCCCGTTCCTTTTTTGAGAGGCTTACCGTCTTTTCATAATCCTGCCGTAGCTGCTCGTATTGCCTGTATGTTTTTTTATCCTGCTCAACTATGGGTTGAAGTGCGAAACTCAACGGGTGGCTTTTAGTTGTGCCTGCACGCCCCACAATGGCGAGATATAAAACGGCACTTTGCTGAAATCCTTTTTTCACTTCAACGCTGTGGGTATTGCCAACGGCAACCGAAACAGCGTAAAGCAATGAAGCTCCGATAAAATCAATGGGGTAATTTAGGTTTTCATTTGAGGCTGTTATCACTTGCTGTATAGACGAAGGGAACACCTCAACTGGAAAGCGGTTAATTCTGCGTTCCTGTATTTCGTTCGCTTGCTTTAAAAGCTGCTCTGCTTCGGTCTGAATGTCATTAACACCGATACCGTATTTGTCAAATTCAAAGTTTGTATTAAATCCCTTATCTTCGCTGTGTACTTCATTCAGAGAATTAAAGGGGGTGTTCAATGGATCAATCATTGTTGCCCCCTTTACTCTTTATGTACGCTTCGGCTTCGCTGGCTGTTTCTGCCAACGTCTTTTTTCTGCCTTGTTTCAAATAATTGATTAACTCAAACTTTGAAAAGTAACAGCGTTTTGATCGCTTCATTACTGGCAATTCGCCTTTGCTAATTAATGTGTAAACGGTGGGGACTGAAAGGCTTAAAAATTTAGCCGTGTCCTGAACAGTTAAAAGTTCGTCGGATTCAGATTGTTCGTCCTGCTCTTTCGGTGTGTGTTTGAGGGCGAGCAGTATAGTTTCAATACTGTTTAACCTTGCCTCAATAACTTCAAATGGATTAATCATTTTGCTACATTATTAATATTATGCAGCAAACAAACAAAGTGGTTTTGGTGGTCTAAAAAGTGTTTTCGGTGGTTTTGGTGGTGACCTTTATTTACTTGATTTGAGTTGTGAAATACTTATACAAATTGCTTTTCAAGATATTAGTTTCATCAAACTGAACATCGGTAAATAATGAAATATTTTTATTTGCAAATTGCAAAAGCTCCTTTTCAACTCCTTTGCCTTTCGCTTCAAATATTCTATTCAACGCCCAGCCGAACAGTTTTTTATTTGGTCTGCCATTTATTTGAATAGGTTTTGAAAGTGTCGGGAATGTATCAGTTTCAAAGTAATTCATCAATGCTGAAACTAAAATTTGATAGTCAGCTTCATTCATTTTTTCTTTAAACTCAAACAACCAATCCTCAATGGTTGAAAGGGTGAAATCGTTTTCAGTTTGTTGCTCCTGCTCAGTATCAGTTTGTTGAGTTGGCAACGCTTGTTTCTGCTCTAAATACCTCTTGTAACGACCTTTTAATACTTGATAGTCTGTTTTGTTTATTGGTAGTTTTTCAAGTCCTGAAAGTTCTAATTTTATCTTTTCTGAAAGGGTGTAACTTTCCTTGTAGGTTGCCATTCTCTGAGTAAAGAATGTTACTTCGTGCTGCTCCCAATTTTCAGGGGTTAAAATACTATCGTTGTTTTTTTGCTCATAGTCCTTAACAATTTTACCGTCAATTTCATAGTCTGCAAATACCCAAATTTGAAAAAAATTCAGGTCTGCCGTTAGTTCCGTTATTTTTCTTTCCGCTTTATTCATTGTCTTTTGTACTTAATGGGTTAAAATTCAACTGTATTTTGTCGGCTGCTTCTCGTTTGGTTTCGTCAATAATCTTCGCGTAAATCTGAGTAGTTTTCAAATCACGGTGTCCCAGCATTTTAGAAACGGTGTAAATATCTGTTCCAGCGCTGCCGTCAGGTCGCTTCATAAGCTGCAACGTAGCGAACGTATGCCTGAAACAGTGAAAGGTTATATCTTTTGTAATTCCTGCAAGCCCTATCCATTTTGCAAGGTGTTTGTTTTCATACGCTGAATACGTTATCCCTTCAAATACTTGTTCGGTGGGTTCTCCGCGTTCACCCAGCAAGTTGTACGCATCTTCGGAAATAGGGTTATACTCGACACCTTTTGTTTTTTGCGTTGTAATTTTTAGAAAATACCCGTTGTTTTCTATGTACTCAACATTTGCCCAAACAAGGTTTTTAATATCTGAATGTCTTAACCCAGTGAGTGCGGAAAACAAAGCTGCACGCTTCAATAAGGGGTTGTTACATTCCGTATTTATTAGGCTGTTGAGTTCCTCAATAGTTAAAAATTCCCTTCGTGTTTCCGCTGTTTTAATACGCTCTATTCTGCCGTTCAGGTCGCTGGGTAAGTAACCGTCTTTATACGCTTGCTTTAATGCTGCTTTCAATTTATTGAAGTAGGAAACCGCTGAATTTTGGGCAAGTGTTACCTTGTTGCTCTTATTGCTTTTCGTGGTTAGTAAATACTCTTTGAAGTCATTACACACCTTTTCGTTGAGGTCGGCAAACTTCAAATTTCCCTTCGTGAACGCTTCAAGATAGTTGTAAGCTGAAACCCAGTTATCGTGGTTACTTTCTTTTCGCTTGCCTACAAGGTCTTTAAAATACGCAACGAAATTCAGTTCGCCACGCTCTTTAATCTTCAACTGTTCCTTTTCATAACCCGTATAAATTTCGGGCTTGTTCAGATAGTTTTCGCGTTTCTGCCTTATCTGTTCAGCGAGCTGCCGAGTTTCTTTGTCGCTTTGCTTGTCAAGTGGGTTCTTTGATTTGTCAGAAACGTACAGCCCTAAAAATTCCCTTCGGGTTGGTTTTCCAGTTTCAGGGTGCGGAATAGCTGGGTAAAAATCTAAATACAAACTTTGTCTATTCTCTGAAATTTTCTTTTCTCTTAACTTAACTTTTATTGCCATTGTCTTTTATTCTTTGGTGTTTAGCTCAATAGTTTATCAATTACCGCCTTCGGAACGTATGAATACCAGCCCTTTTTTATTTTGGGTATTTCGTGCCGCTTAATAATATCGTGCACAGCACGCTCCGAAATGCCGAACTTGCTCTGTATTTCGGTAATGTTGTAACAGTCTGAAATTCCAAAACTACCAGCTTGTAAATTTTCATTCAATTCCTGCTTTTCTGCTTCGGGTGTCCCTTCGGGCTGCGTTCGGTGGGCTAATTCTTTAAACAATTCGTCTATGTCTGCACGCTTAATAATAGTTTTCTTCAATAATATGTTTGTGGCTTTCAGTTTTCCTGTATTGATTAGGTTGTAAACCGCTTGTCGGGAGCAGCCTATAAGTTTTGAAACCTGCGTAACCGTTAGAAATTCGAGTGCTTTAAGATCCTCAATGGGTTGGTTCTTTATTCGCTGGGTTTCTTTATTGCTTTGCTCAATCTTAACAGCCATTTGTTTGGCTTTGTATGCCGCAGCATTACAAGGGCGTGAACAGAACAGTGTTGAGGTGGTTCGAGCGGTGAAATCATTACCGCAATGCTGGCAAATGCGTTGTATCCTGATATTTGAACTCATTCTGTATCTTTCTGTATTAAAGTGTTTAAAAGTGTCAAGTTTGTAAACCTTCAAAAGGTGTCGAGGTACAAATTTGCACTTCAAATAGCTTCGAGGTACAACAAAGGTACAAATATTTCATAAACAAGCAACTAATAACAAAAGACAAACGTATATTGCAAACATTAAAAAAGCCCTCTGTTACAAGGGCTTTACATAGGTTTCTTATTAGTTTGGTATCTGTTTGTTTTGTAGTGGTTACTTTCCAATACAAAACTTCCCAAAAATCGAATGCAATATATCATCCGCCGAGATATTCCCCGTAATCTCCGAAAGATGATACAAGGTCTTTCGGATGTCTACTGTGAGGAGGTCGGATGGGACGCCGAGAGTCATGCCGTTTAAGACTTCTTCGAGGGATAAGGCAGCGAGTCGCAAAGATTCATAATGACGAGCATTCGTAACCACTGTGTCGCTTTCATTCAACAACGGAGCGAAGCTTTCAACCAACCAACTGCGCAAGCCTTCTATGCCTTCACCCGACTTCGCCGAGATATTCAAACTGCTTCCTTCAACCTTCAATTCGAAATTAGATAATGCATCTATTTTATTGAAGACCACCAACACACGCGCATCGGTGCGAGCCTTCGCGTGAATGGATGCTAACATTTCATTCAATGTAATTTGTGTGGTATTCGATACATCTACCAACAACAAAATCAATTGCGCCAATCCCACTTTCTCCATGCTGCGCGCAATTCCCAACTGCTCTATCGTATCCGTTGTCTCGCGAATTCCAGCAGTGTCTATAAATCGAAACTGAATCCCTTCCACATTCAAAACTTCTTCCACCGTGTCACGCGTGGTTCCTGCAATGTCGCTCACAATCGCGCGCTCTTCATTCAACATAGCATTCAGCAACGTCGACTTCCCCGCATTCGGCGCGCCAACAATAGCAACGGGAACACCGTTCTTAATGGCATTGCCCAATTGAAAACTATCGCGCAACTGAACAACCACTTTCAAAATTTCATTCAATAAATTCAACAACTGCGTGCGATCGGCGAACTCCACATCTTCTTCCGAAAAGTCCAATTCCAATTCCAACAAAGAAGCGAAATGAATCAAGCGCTCTCGCAGCCCATCGATCTCTTTCGAAAACCCTCCGCGCATCTGATGCACCGCCTGCTTGTGCGCAGCAGCACTCTCCGATGCAATCACATCTCCGACAGCTTCTGCCCTGCTCAAATCCATTCTTCCATTCAAATACGCACGCATGGTGTATTCACCCGCTGTTGCCATGCGACATCCGTTTTCCTGCAACAATTGCAAGATGCGCTGCTGAACGTAACGCGATCCGTGACAAGCAATTTCAACCACGTCTTCCCCAGTAAAACTATGCGGACCTTGAAACAAGGTCACCACCACTTCATCCAAAATTTCCTTCCCGTCATACACGCATCCGAAAAGCGCTTTGCGTTTTTGTTCGGGTTGAAGGGGCTTCGAAAACAGTTTGCTCACTATTGCCCAGGCCGCCTTTCCGCTCACGCGAACCACCGCTATACCGCCTACTCCTTGCGGTGTAGAAAGGGCACAGATCGTCTCTTCTCTTGAAATTGCATTCATGTTCTGCAAAAATGAGAAACAATCGGCAATGGAACGACTATTCTTTCCAAATTATGACTAATTTCGCGCAAGCAAAAAATATTACCTCATGGGCGTTTTAGTAAGCAAAGATTCGAAAGTAATTGTTCAAGGATTCACAGGTAGTGAAGGAACATTCCACGCAACACAAATGATTGAATACGGAACCAACGTTGTTGGTGGTGTTACACCAAACAAAGGTGGACAAACACACCTCGAGCGTCCAGTATTCAACACGGTAGCCGACGCTGTTACAGCAACGGGCGCCGATGTGACTATTATTTTCGTTCCACCAGCTTTTGCTGCTGACGCTATCATGGAAGCTGCTGCTGCAGGCATTAAAGTAATTGTTACAATTACCGAAGGCATTCCAGTTGCAGACATGGTGAAAGCAAAAATCTACGCAACCGATCGCGGTGCAACCCTTATAGGTCCTAACTGTCCGGGTATCATTACAGCAGGCGAAGCGAAAGTGGGAATCATGCCTGGTTTCGTTTTCAAAAAAGGAAATGTAGGTATCGTTTCTAAATCAGGAACCTTGACTTACGAAGCTGCTGACCAAGTTGCGAAAGCTGGCTTAGGTGTAACGACTGCTATCGGAATCGGTGGCGACCCAATCATTGGAACTACCACGTTAGAAGCCGTTCAATTGTTAATGAACGACCCTGAAACTCACGGTATCATTATGATTGGTGAAATCGGTGGTGAACTTGAGCCAAAGGCTGCCATGTGGATCAAAGAACACGGCACGAAGCCAGTTGTTGGATTCATTGCGGGTGAAACCGCTCCGAAAGGAAGAACCATGGGTCACGCCGGTGCAATTGTATCTGGAGAAAACGAAAGTGCTTCTGCTAAAAAGCGTATCATGCGCGAATGTGGCATTCACGTAGTGGATTCTCCAGCTGAGATCGGCGCTAAAATGGCCGAGGTTCTTAACAAGTAACCTTTCCCCCTCTTTTCTCGTAAGGAATTTCAGTTTACCTTAAATTAGCTAATATGAAATTCTGCATCATGGGTGGTGGTGTGTCAGGCGCCTTGCTCAATCGTACGTTAACCGAACTTGGTCACGACCTTACGGTGTTCGATAAATCTTCGTTTCAAATGCGAAGCGGTTTCGGATTTCTATTGCTTCCCAATGGAATTGCCGGATTGAAAGAACTCGGCGTTTGGAAAGATGTTGAGCCCTATTGCCTGCGTATTCGAAAGGTGAATTACATTAACACCAGCGGCGACTTAAGCAATCAACTAGATTTCGAAGAGGTCTACAGCATTAGTCGATTCAAATTCCTAGAAGCACTCGCCAACAAAAGCGCAAGTCTCATTGAAGATCTGGTTAAACTTTCCGAAAACGGTGATTTTATTATCGGAGACCATACAAATCTCAGCGCGAAAACGTTCGACGGAATATTGGGCTCAGACGGCGTTCATTCGCACACACGAACACATTTAAATCCGCAAGCTGAAAATCAGGATACGGCCACGTACGAAGTCATGGGTGTGGTGAAAAGTGATTTCCTCTATAACATGCTCGGCAATGAATTGCACAAATATGCCATTGCTGAAAACGGATTGTCACTCGGTATTCTGCCTTTGAAAGACGGAGAAATTATTTGGTTTTTACAAGTCAACAGTATTGATCATGGCACTCCGAATAGAGACCGCGCTTCGCTGCTTTCGTTCCTAAAAGAAAAAATAGGCAACTGCGAAAGCCCAATGATTCAAGCGTTGTTGAATTCAAATATTGACTCGTCATACGTTTGGCAAGGACGAACATTAAAGAACGTCACGAACATTGCCAAAGGAAATGTATTTCTTTTTGGAGATGCGGCTCACCTCTTCCTTCCCTTTACCAGTCAGGGAACCAACAGCGCCATTGTAGACGTGGCCCTATTCATTCAATATATAAAATCTGGAAAATCACTTCCGGAATTTGCTCATCAATACAGCGTTGAACGCTTGGCTGAAACCAATGAATTGGTGAAGTCTGGCATTGACATGATGCACGATTTCTGCTTCACCAATTTCGAAGAAGTCGCTTCAAAAATTCCTATTTCATTGTTGAAATAACATGAAAGCAACCGATTCGGACTTCTTGAATAACAACGCATTCAATATGCGTTGGGCTTGTGTGGAGGAAGGCCACATTCCGCTTACAGCGGCCGATTGGGACATTCAAGTTTCAAGCGCGGTGAGCGAAGCGGTGACAACGTATCTTCAATTTCAATCTTTTCCATATGGAAACAACACGGGAATGGATGCTTTCAAAAAAGCAATCGCTAACCATTTCAACCAAAGAAAAAATGCAGTTGTTAATTCGGAAGAAGTTCTTGCGACCAACAGCGCTGCTAAAGCCATAGACGATGTTTATTCTTTCTTGTTGAAGGAAGGAGACGAAATTCTACTAGCCGATCCCGTTGACTTTTTATTGGCCGAATGTGCGCGAAGAAAAAACGTTGTCATTAAACGTTATCAGCAGCGGTCAAGCGGAATTGACCTTGCTGAATTGGATAGACTTGTTACTTCAAAAACAAAGGCACTTGTCATTTGTAATCCGCATAATCCTCTAGGATATGTCCTTCAAAAAGAACAACTCGAAGCCCTTTCCAATTGGGCGAATGAAAAAGGAATTGTAATTATCTCTGATGAAGTGTGGAGCGATATTGTTCACACGGAAGAATCTTTCACTTCCATTCGATCGGTGAATTCAAAAGCTTGGATCGTTTACGGTTTATCGAAAGGATTTGGATTAGCAGGCCTTCGCATAGGCGCAATCATAGTGCCTTCTGAAGAACAAGCTGAATTGCTTTCGGAAAAACAAGGCTATTCGCGCACCCTTGAAGGCGCAAGCACGTTGTCGCAAATCGCCGCAACAGCGGCACTTGAAAAAGGTTGGGCAGACACACAAGAAGCTGTTTCCCTCTTCCAAAAAAATCTTGAACACGCTGTTCTTGTACTCAACAAATCGGAATATTTAAAGTGCGAAATGCCTCAAGGGACGTTCGTTTTAACTGTTCGTCACCCTTCAAGTTGGGACACTGAAATTCTGTGTGAACGATTGGCGAAGGAAGGGAAAGTTCACGTGGTTCCTGGATTGGAAAAATGGTTTGGTCCAGGGGCAATTGGTACGTTTCGAATTAGTCTAGCAACAACACCGGAAATTACAACGGAAGGAATTGAACGTGTTTGCAATTGGATTCGCACCTACGGTTCAACTCTGTGAATTCCCGGAGCATAGCTCTTCGCTATGGTTTCATTCAAGAATAAAAGATCTTCTTTTCGTTCTACAAAATCGAGCTTGTCGCTCGAAATCATGAGCACCGTTAATTCAGGGTGTTGTTGTATGAACGACAAATACTGCTGTTGAATATTGTCGAGGTATTCGGCAGTGATTTTCTGCTCGTATGTTCTTCCTCGCTTCTTAATGTTCTGTAGGGCCTGTTCAGGCGAGAGATACAAGTAAACCAACAAGTCTGGTTGAGGCAATGTATTCTCCATTATTTCATACAAGCGCAAGAACAACTTGTACTCATCTTCCTCCAAATTATTCTTCGCGAACACTTGACATTTCGGTAAAAAATAATCGGCAATGACTTTGGGTTGAAACAAATCGGGCGATTGAAAAACACTTTTCAATTGTGCGAAACGCTCGGAAAGAAAACTCAATTCTAACGGAAACGCATAGCGTTTGGGCTCTTCGTAAAACTTCGGAAGGAAGGCATTGTCTGCGAATTCTTCCAACACCAATTGGGCATTGTGCTGTTGCGACAACAAACTCGCTAACGTGGTTTTACCCGCGCCAATAATACCTTCTATGACGGTGTAATTGTTCAATCTTCTTTCTTGTTCAATTCGGCGAGTAATTGCGCAGCATTCATTTTCATTTCCGGATGAATCCATTCGGGCCATGTTGCAGCCAAGGGCTTCAAAATAAATTCACGCAAATGCATACGTTCGTGTGGCACTTGAATTTTTCCTTCCCGAATAATTTCATCGTTGAACGAAATCACATCTACATCCATCTCGCGATCGAGGTAAACGCCTTCCTTGCGCGTTCTTCCGTAGTACTCTTCCAACTCAACAATTTCAGTATACAATTTCTCTATGGTGAGCGGAGTTTCAATTTCAACCAACTGATTCAAGAATGGCTCTGTTCCTTCGGGCATGCCCCACGCTTCGGTTTCGATGACTTCAGACACCTTTAAAACATCGCCCATGTTGAATGAAATAAACATACGTGCTTCTTCCAAATTTGCTTCTCTGTCGCCTTCATTTCCACCAATGCTCAGCAGTACGCGATTCATTTTTTCCATTGAGCGAAAATACAACCGCCCTGCGTAACTTTGAGCGAAGAAAATCCTCTTAATTCAAATTACTGACTATGACTTTTTGGAAAACCGTTTGGGCCACCCTCGTTGGAAATATTATTGCATCAATCATTGGGACTATTCTCACTGTTGTTGTTATTGCCGCTATCATTGGCGCATTGTCTTCTTCTGAAGACGTTTCCATGGAGCATGAATCCATACTTAAAATTAAATTGGAAAACTCTTTTACTGAAAGAGGTTTAGACTCACCTTCCTTCAGTTTCGACGGGGCGGAGGAACGCATCGCCTTACGTGACCTAGAGCGTGTCTTGCGTTTTGCCAAAACCGACAATCGCATTGAAGGCGTTTATTTAAATATTAGCGCCATTGAAGCGGCACCTGCCATGTTGTTGGAAATGCACAACGCTATACTTGACTTCAAAAGTTCTGGCAAATGGGTCATCGCATACAGTGAAGGCTATTCGCAAGCGGGATACTTCGTGGCCAGCGCTGCCAATGAAATTTACATGTATCCGACGGGAACATTCGATTGGCACGGACTGAATGCAGAAGTGATGTTCTACAAAAAATTATTGGATCAGTTGGAAATTGAAGCGCAAGTGATTCGCGGTCCGAACAACAAATTCAAAAGCGCGGTTGAGCCATTTATTTATGATCACATGTCAGATGAAAACCGTTTGCAGATGGCCACGTTCATTGATGATATTTGGAAGGTCATGTGCGAAAAGATTTCTGCTCAACGCGGCGTCTCTGTAGAGGAACTGAATGCTGCTGCGACTTCTCTTCGATTCATAAACAACAACGCCTTGCTTGAATCGAAATTATTGGACGGATTAATCTATCCTGATGAGCTTGCGGCGAAGATGTCGACTCGTTTGAAAGAAAAAGGCAAGTTGGAAAACGACAAGAAACTAGACGAAGAAGTGATTTCTTTTGATCGGTATTTGGACGTTGTGAAGTTGGAAGACGTGGTTTCAGATGTGGCTCAAGTTGCGGTGGTGTATGCCATTGGTGGAATTGAAAGTGGAAAGGGCGATGATGAGACGATTGGAAGTGATCGAATTGCCAAGGCGCTTCGCGAAGCGCGTTTGGATGATGGAATTAAAGCGGTGGTGTTGCGCGTGAGTTCTCCGGGGGGAAGTGCGTTGGCGAGCGATGTGATTTGGAGAGAGACGGAATTGTTGAAGCAAAGCGGAAAAGTGTTTGTGGTGAGTATGGGTGATTACGCGGCTTCTGGCGGATATTACATAGCTTGCGGAGCAGATCGCATCTTCGCGCAGCCGAATACGATTACAGGATCTATTGGTGTATTTGGAATTATTCCGAACCTACAGAATTTCTTAGATCACAAGTTGGGCATCACCTTCGATGCGTATAAGACACATGAGCATGCGAATATGATGACGTTGACTTCTCCGCTAGACACCGTTCAAAAGCGAGCGATGCAGGACATGGTGAGTAACATTTACAACGACTTCACCAGTAAGGTTGCGAAGGGAAGAAACAAAACGCAGAACTATGTCGACAGCATTGGTCAGGGCCGTGTTTGGAGTGGCGAAGATGCGCTGAACATAGGATTGGTCGATGAACTTGGTGGATTGCGCGAAGCCATTGCTTATGCGTCAGCCAAGGCCGGTGTAAGTTCGAATTCTGTTTTGGAATTACCTAAAATGTTGGATCCTATTGAAGAGTTTTTCAATGACATTTCTGGAGAATCTGAAGATGCAGTACTTTCTCGTTTGTTGGGAAGCAGATATAAAAATTACCTCGACATTCGTCAGTTGAGCAATGGCGGAAAGATTCAGACACGTCTTCCATTTTACATAACTATTGAATGAGTTTCGAGAAGAAAAGCATGGATGAACTTCAGCGCTTGAGCGCTGAAGAATTTCAGCAAGCTGAAAAATTTCCGATTGTCTTGATCCTGGACAACTTCCGCAGTGCATTGAATGTTGGAAGTCTATTCCGCAGTGCCGATGCGTTTCGCATTGAAGCCATTTATTGTTGTGGAATCACTCCCCTTCCACCCCATCGGGAAATTTTAAAAACGGCTCTTGGATCAACCGAATCTGTGAACTGGAAACACTTCAACACAACCCTTGAGGGCATTCAAGAAATTGAACAAACGCATGAAGTGTGGGCGCTAGAGCAAACGCATAACAGTGTTCCTCTTCACACGTTTAAAACTCCGAAAGCGCTTGCTTTAGTTTTAGGGAATGAAGTGAATGGTGTAGATGAAGAAGTGCTCAAGCTCGTTACCGGCTCGCTTGAAATTGAACAACACGGAACGAAGCACAGCTTGAATGTGGCGGTCAGTGGAGGTGTTGCCCTTTTCCATCTGACACAACCGAATATTCATTCGGTATAAACAGAAGACTTCCAATTCCCTTCGTGAGAGAGAATAAACAAGGGACCTACTGCGTCCATTGGAATGGTTGTATGTCCAGCCATAATCTGTTCTCTGTGCAAGAGTTTTCCAACTGCGTCATAAACAAATACATGATGCAAGGTCTCAGAACCATCGTAATGAAGACCGCCTTTGTGAAGTGTCCAGTTCATAGTATTTAGATTATTTAAGGTTCATTCAAACAACAACCTTAACAAAAAAAAGCATCACAGAAATTTTCCGTGATGCTTTTCGCAATAAGATCAAATTAGGCTTGAAGCTAAATTTGTCATGTAGTAAAAGTTTTAGTTAAGGTATTAGAAAGACGCAGAGAAAATTAATGGTTGCCTCAGCGAAGAACAACCTTCGTCCTTGACTTCCCCTTCGAAGAGGAAATGTAAATGGTCTGCGGGGGGATATTCAAATGCAAACTCTCATTCACTCCCAAGCTAGACTTCGTTAAAATCAATTGTCCAATATCATTAAATACTTCCAGACCGAATAAACGTTCGGTTCCAGTATATTTTAGCTGACCCGTTTTCCAATCGACAATAAATTCATTGGAAGGGTTTGTCTCTTCAACAAAATTAAATAAGACCGTGAATAGCGTGTCAACGGTGCATCCGAGAGAATCTGAAATGGAGACGTTGTAATTTCCTTGAGCCAGTCCTGTGTAATTCAATCCCACAAATCCCGATTGCCAAGTGGCGGTATACGGAGAATAATTTCCAATTACATCGAGCGTAATGCTTCCCAATCCCAGCACACTTTCAGTTATAACATTTGCCGTGATTGCAGGCGACGGAATTTCTTGAATTGTAACATCTATGCTCGTAACGCAAAGGAGAGAATCAACCACTGAGAAAGATTGAGTGCCCGCACCAAGAATTGTCCCTGGCCCTATGATATCCCAAAAATAATTCGTCCCTACACCAGAAACTGTTGCATCAAAAACAACCCACCCACCTGCACATACCCAATTGGGAGAAGTCACTTCAATGATTGCCTCTGGAATTTCAGCAATGTAAAATGAGTACATCGCAGCGCAACCGTTTGCGTCTGTAATTGTATCTGTATAATTTCCCGGAAGTAGATTGTTCAAATGCAGAACTCCAAAATCATTGAATCCGGCATAAGGTGAAGTCCCTTCAAAAGCAAGCACCACTGCAGCTCCGTTCGCTTGTCCGAAGCAAGTATTCACAACCGAGTCTGCCGTAACATAAAACGGCAAGGGCTCTTCAATAAAAACATTTTGATCAACTACGCAGCCTTCAAACAGCGCAATCGGAGCATTGTAATTACCGGAAGGAATATCGTTCAACGCAAATACCGTCGCACCCGTACTTATATTAGTCACATCTATTGAACCCGTGCTATCTCCTGCGCACATCACTGGCATACTCGAAGTTACGAAATTGTCTAACGAGCCCATTTGAACGTCATAATTCAGCTGCAACGTATGTCCGTATCCTGTTCCAACGGTAACCGAGTATACGCCAGGATTTGTTACCCAAATACTGTTTGAAGTCGAGCCGTTTGACCACGTGTGCATTGACCACGATGGAATTGAAAGTTGAAGGCTATCGTTTCCATTTGGACAAAGAAATGCTTTAGAAGCTTGAATCTGCGGCATTGTTTCTCCTTCAACAAATAGATGCGTTGTGTTTGCTGGAATGTTGTAATAGGTATCCACTACCCCACTTATCCAAGAAAGCTTCAATGAATCTATTTGCGTATTTGCGCCAATGCCAAAAATATAATTCTGCGAATTCTGACAAAGGTAATTTTCACCCAATTGCGTGTAGTGAACGCGATGCTCACCGTCTAAATAATAATCAATGTACGTACCAACTCCGTTGTGATTACTCAATCTTCCTTTCAATCGGCATTTCACATAATTATTTTCTGTAACCGTATTGTTCTGAAAAACTCTCGATTGAAAACCCGTTTCAGCGCCCAAATACAAATCGTACAATCCGTCGTTATTAAAATCTCCTTTCGAAGAGGTGAAATACCCATACGGCAATCCTGAAATACCTGTTGTGTTATCGATTGAAAACACACCTTGATTGTTTCTCAAAACATGATTTCCAAACAGGCTGGTGTAAAGAAGGTTTATATGGCGCTCATCGACGATTAAATCGTTCCACCCATCATTTTCTAGATCGAACCAAAGGGCACTCCATGACCATTTATCGAGAGCAGCACCCACATTGTCGGCAACATTAGTAAAGCTATTAGACCCGTTATTCTCAAACAGAAAATTTCCGTAATTCGGAGTGTTTGCAATGTATATGTCAAGATCTGCATCGTTGTCATAGTCACACCACGAGTTAGACATGGCGTCTAAATACAATGCGCCACTCAGGCCAAAAGAGCCCCCAGGCGTCTGATCGGTGAATAAACCGGGAACATCTTGTGTATACAATTCAGAGCCTGTTCTAAAATCATTGAGGATAAAAATGTCTTGGTAGCGATCGCGTGACAGGTCTATGAAGGTGGGTTGAAAGTGATTTCTATTGTACCCGTGCGGACTTCTTGAAAAACTTCCGCTCTGATTGTTTGTTAAAATGGTGCTTTTAATTCCTCCAACTGTTGCTGTGCTATAATTGGCAATATACATATCGAGATAACTGTCTCTGTTGTAATCTCCGAGCGCTGCACCAAATGAATTGTTTGCAGCACTAAAAGGAAAATTTAAGAGATTCGATTGATTAACAAAAACAAGACTGTCTGTTTGAACAAACAATTGCGATGGTCCATCTCTCTTGATGATAAATAAATCATTGTCTCCATCTTCATCGTAATCTCCCCACAAACATGTCTTGGAATCATAAATGTTTTCGAATGACGTGTGCAATTGAAGTGCACCTTGATTATTTATGTAAAGCCTTGTCGCGCCGCCTGAAATACAAATAGTTAAATCGTCCCATCCGTCTTCATTCACATCGAAAAAACTCGAGCCTGTTCCGTACATGGTCGTAGCATTCAAGGCTGCTATTCCCTGACTTTCTGTTACATCAACAAAAACCTGGGCGCACAGCGCATTGAAGGCAAAAACTAAAGCAATACAGGAGAGTAAACTTCTTGACATACAAATGCTAGATAAGGCATATGTATGACGTAAAATAAACAGTTAGTTGCCTAAAATAAAAAGGCCCCCTTCTTTCGAAGGAGGCCTTTTCAGATTATTGGTTTAAGCAATCTTTAGACTAGGTCTTAAGATTATTTTTGAACCATCATGCGTTGTGTTTGAACTTCACCGTTGAAGATTGCTTCAACCATGTACAAACCGTTTGCAAGTGGACGCTCGAAGGTGATGTTCGTATTTAACACACCGCTCACTGAGTAACGGTTGCTCCATACTTGACGACCCATAGCATCTACTACGCGAATTTGTACGTTGTCTGAATCAACTCCAGAAAGGTTAATGTTCACATCTGTTCCGTGAGTTGGGTTTGGATACAAGCTCATGTTTACTTCATTCGCTGTTTCCACTCTTACTGCTTGGTTAGCTGCTTGACTTCCGTCAGCAATCATACCAGCAGTACCAACGATACTCATACAAACTGAAGCACCCCATTGGTAGTTCGTTCCAGTGTATGATAGAATTGGAGCAGTACGCACTGAGTAAGTCTTACCGTATTGCAATTGCAACACTGTACCCAAGTTGATGTAGTTAGAAGCAGCGCCTCTGTTTACAGAAATTGGAAGACCTACTGGGTTACCAGAAGCGTCTAACTCAGTGAATTCCCAACGCCAGTTAGTAGCACCACATACCCATGGCAATGAAGCTACGATAGCACCACGGAAACGTGGACCTGCAGCACACTGGTCAGTTGTACGAAGAGCTGTAGCTGGTTGAGTAGCTGTAGACATTGAACAAGGAGCCAAGGCAGGAACTGCAATAGTTTCAGCTACACCAGCACCGTTGTTGATGGTGTATGTGTTTGTGATTAACACGTTGTAAGTAGATCCGTATGGCAATGTTGGCAATACGCTGC
>Ga0114980_10000379_pt1 | contig 32179 bp, 33 predicted proteins | sample S_140806_EF_Meta_FD_87018 | JGI IMG/M metagenome (GOLD analysis project Ga0114980, IMG submission 87018) | Freshwater microbial communities from Lake Simoncouche, Canada to study carbon cycling - S_140806_EF_MetaG | ecosystem: Environmental > Aquatic > Freshwater > Lake | place: Lake...
ATTGATTCAATCTAATCAATCTGCGCAATCTGTGCATCTGCGTCAGAACGATGTAGTCGTAACCTAACTTGATATGATGCTGGAGGCGCCTTTGGCGGTTGGCCGCAGATTCGCGGATTACGCAGATTAAAAAAATAATTTGGAGTTTATTATTGATCGTTGATTGATTCAATCTAATCAATCTGCGCAATCTGTGCATCTGCGTCAGAACGACATAGTCGTAAACCTAGATCAGTTCAATGCGTGTTGCGCAGTTGGTACTTTTCATCACACTAAGCATACTCAAATGAATCCGTATTGCAGAATAATCTATCCTTCCATCTTCGTCAGCACCTCAATGAAGAGTTCTTCAACTTTCTTTCTTGCCCATTCGGTCTTGCGCAAAAATTTCAAACTCGAATTCATCGTTGGGTTACTTCGAAAACAATTGATCGGTATACGACGACCGAGTTCTTCCCAGCCGTAATAATCACGCAAGTAAATCACGATAGATTCTAACGTGCGACCGTGCAAAGGATTGTTCGTTTGGGAGGGAGGACGCATTTCAGTAGTCAGATTTCAGACCTTAAGTGTCAGACCTCAGAAGTCAGACCTCAGACCTCAGAGGTCTGTTACCTGAGGTCGGTTGTCAAATATCTGAAATAAGATTTGAAGTTCGTGTTCAGAGTTCAGACCTCGGTAGTGAGACCTAAGAAGTCAGTTATCTGAGGTCTGAACTTGACTATCGTCATTTTATGATGGTTATTTCTCCAAATTGTTGAATTTGTAATTTTTAGGGAAATATTTTTTGGACCCTATCAAATAAGCACGAAACAAGCGGGAATTATTTGATTATTAATGCGGACTACTAAGGCGTATTTCCCGCTATGAACGAAGGCATCATTTACACCTTAAACAAATACCGAGTAAATTCTGTTGTCGTACTCAGCAATTTCAAGGGTTCCAGAACACAGTATCCTGATTCATTCATGAATGTGCGTGTTCTACGTGAACGTAATGCAGAGAAAAATCCTCAAATAGTTTGCCACTTAACAGCGACTTCTAGAAAACAACTCACCGGCTACAAAATCGAATTCTAGTGCGATGACGTTGGGAATTTCTACTATTTCGGGTAGTACAGAAAATCATAAATAACCGTAACAACTCAAATTTATCTTCGAAGAGTTGTGTGCTCAATTGGAAGAACTCGCCAGCTTACCGGGTGTAACAGTGAAACATCTTACCAAGCACCATAACTTGCTGAGCTTTTCCGCCTATGCGGTAAAACCAATACTCCAATAGCTTCTCTGCGGTGAAAATAATTCCCGATATTGTAGATTAGAAAACTGTATCCATGACTACCCTACAGATTCAACGCAGCACGGAACAAAATAATCGCCGGCGGAGTTTTAAGATCTTCATCGACGGAAAAGAAGCGGGTACCATTGAAAATGGGGAATTGAAATCGTTCACAGTAATTCCCGGTGCACATAAAATTCAAGCGCGGATCGACTGGTGCGGTAGTCCGGAAGTGCAGGTGTATCTAAGCGAAGGACAAACACAAACATTGCAGCTAGGCGGATTCAGATATGTACGACAGTTTTTCAAAATACGTTGGATCATTTTCGGAATCGCTGTATTCTGTTGGCTGGTGTTTGATTTTCCGTATTTCATTCTACTATTTCCTTTGACATTGTTGCCGATCTTCTATTTTTTGACTTTCGGGCGAATGAAATATCTTACTTTGGAAGCGTGAAGCAGTTGTCAAACAGCTGGCATCGTTCTTCCTGCACATGCTTTTCCCAACCGACTACTCCTCTATACGCGTTCAACTTCAATCGATCAAACCGGTTGAATACGGTGCAACGCGGAATTACATCAACGGTGCGGTAACCCGATTGTCGCCATACATTTCGCGTGGAGTGATCAGCACACGACAAGTGTATGATTCTGTTATTGCTGCAGGACACGCTCCGCATACCATCATACCGTTTATTCAGGAATTGGCGTGGCGCGACTATTGGCAACAAATCTGGAAGGTCAGAAAATCGGCGATTGATGTTTATCTGAAGCAACCGCAACCATTCGCAGAGCAGCAAGGCATTCCTTTCGCGATAAATGAACATTGTACCGGTATAGAAGGGATTGATCGCGGAATAGAAGAGTTGTACGCAACCGGATACATGCACAATCACGTCCGTATGTATGTGGCTTCACTGGCGTGCAACACTGCGCGTTGTGACTGGAAAGTACCTGCATAATGGATGTATTATCATTTAGTCGATGCCGATTGGGCAAGTAATGCATTGAGTTGGCAATGGGTATGCGGAGCAAACAGCAAGAAGAAATATTTCGCGAATCAGGAGAACGTCAATAAGTACACGTTCACCAAACAGACGAATACTTTCCTCGATACAAGTTATGAAGCGTTGGAGAAGATGCATGTGCCTGATCTATTGAAAACAATCGCATCGCCGCAATTGGTAACTGAATTACCTGCGCGTGTGGTTCCCGAAATTGATCCGCAGCTTCCTACGTTGATTTACAATTTCTACAATGTCGATCCGCAGTGGAGAACAGCCATGAAAGCGAACAGAATTCTCCTTCTGGAACCTTCAGTGTTTGAGAAATATCCGGTGAGCAGGAAGAGCATCGACTTCTGTATGGCATTGGCAGAAGCGAATATTCCGGATATTAAAATTTGGGTGGGTGAATTTTCTGAAGTGCAGAAATCGGTCAACGGGAAAATCCATTTCAAAGAACATCCGCTCAATGCGTATTCCGGTGAAGAAGATGCGCGTACATGGATGACCACGGTAGAAGGCGAATTTCCATCGTTCTTCGCATTCTGGAAAAAGTGTCAGAAGCAACTCGTGAAAGGATGAAGCACAAAAAGAAAGGTGATCTTCCGGAGAAAGTGTGTGTGGTGTGTCAGCGTCCGTTCTCTTGGAGAAAGAAATGGGAGAAAGTATGGGACGAAGTAAAATACTGCAGCGATAAATGCAGAAGAAATAAACAGGATCATGTCGAAGGTTAGTGTTGTATTTCCGCATCAGTTGTTTGAGCACAATCCGCTCGTGAACGATGGCGGAAAAATAGTTCTCGTGGAAGAGTATTTGTTTTTCAAACAATATGCTTTTCACAAGCAGAAAATTGTTTTTCATCGTGCGAGTATGAAATGGTACGAACAGTTTCTTCGCGCGAAAGGATGTGAGGTGGTATATGTGGAAGCGAATGATTTCAACGCTGATATCCGGAAGCTCATTCCTGCCTTGGCTGCAAAGGGTGTGACTTCCATTGCGTATATCGATCCGGTGGATGATTGGTTGTCGCGAAGAATGCAATCAGCTGCCAAAGCAAACGGAATTGCGTTAACTGTTCATGAGTCGCCAATGTTCCTCAATACGAATGCTGACTTGGAACATTTCTTCAAACCAACGAAGAAAAAATATTTCCAAACGGAATTCTACAAGCAGGAGCGAATCAAACGAAATATTTTACTTGATGCGAAGGGAAATCCGCTCGGTGGAAAATGGTCGTTTGATGAAGAGAACCGTAAGCGTTATCCGAAAGGAAAACAAATGATTTCGGTTGAATTTCCATTGACAGATGCATTCACATTGGAAGCGCGCGACTACACCGAAAAACATTTCGCTGCGAATCCGGGAGTGATCAACAAAGCTGTTGTTTATCCTATAGGATTTGAAGCAGCACAACTTTGGCTGGATCAATTTCTCCATGAGCGCATGTTTGCTTTCGGCGATTACGAAGATGCGATTGTGCGCAAGGAAATGCTCTTGCATCATAGTTTGCTCACGCCGACGTTGAACGTGGGAATGATTACTCCGCAGCAAATCATTGATCGCACCTTGGCTTATCACGCCACACATGAGATTCCGATCAACTCACTCGAAGGATTTATTCGGCAGATGATCGGTTGGCGGGAATTCATTCGTGGTGTGTATGTGGTGAAAGGTCGCGAACAACGCGTGCGCAATTATTGGGGTTTCACCCGCAAGATTCCTGATTCATTCTACACCGGCACAACGGGAATTTCACCCATCGATGAAACCATTCGTAAGGTTTTGCAAACGGGATATTGTCATCACATTGAGCGACTCATGGTATTGGGAAATTTCATGGTGCTCTGTGAGTTCGATCCCGATGAAGTGTATCGTTGGTTCATGGAACTTTTTATAGATTCGTACGATTGGGTGATGGTTCCGAATGTGTATGGAATGAGTCAGTTTGCAGATGGAGGTATGTTGTCTACCAAGCCATACATCAGCGGCAGCAATTATCTGATGAAGATGAGCGATTATCCAAAAGGTGAGTGGCAGGAAATCTGGGATGCCTTGTTCTGGCGCTTCATGGATGTGCATCGCGCGTTCTTCCTCTCGAATCCGCGTTTGAGTATGCTCGTGCGCACGTACGATAAATGGGATGAGGCGAAGAAGAGTGGAGTGAGGGAGAGGGCGGAGAAGTTTCTGGGTTCAGACCTCTGATATCAGACCTCAGACCTCTCATGTCTCCTGTCTCGTGTCTCCTGTCTCACGGCTTCGCCGTCACTGAAACTTCGACGTCATAATCGTATACCGCTGATACCCGTTTCCTCTCCATTCGCAACCAAGTAATGCTTTTGAATTCGGTTGTACCGTTACCGTCATGTTCTGATGTTGCTGATAGCCACTGTCTGTCCAGGTGACGTCTACAGTTACAACTATCGTTGCAGTTTCATGATTGTTCTCGACGTACATGTTGCTTGCTACGTTATCGGCATCACAGGTTTCTCCGTGCATGATCATTACCCAATTCCGGGAATCGTCGGATGCGCCCATTGTTCCGTTCGGACCGGAAGCAGGAAGTGGTGTTACACATGCCGTGAACAAAAAAGCAGGGACGAGTAATACGAAGAGTATATTTTTCATTGGTGAAAGAGGTTTGTATTTTATTGAATGCAGAAGATATTTTTGGGTTAGTCAACGCTACCGAGGTACCAATCAAATGCATATTTGAATTCCATTGAGAATACTTGATTAGTCAAGCGTTTCATTTGTCCTTCTTCGGTGTTGTAGTAACTCACATATTTCGATGGGAAATAATTGAGCGTTAAACTCACACGTTTGAATTGCACTGCAGCCCGCACTGCAGGAAACAGAGCCCAACCGATTTCGTCTGCGGTATTGAAGTGCATGAGCTGTAATCCTGCAGCGCCTTCGAATCCAAGTTTGGTTTTGTCGTAGTCCACCATGTTACCGGTACGAATTGACCAAAACATCGGCACGCGTAAATTCCCAGTTCCGTTATTGAAGAACTTTTCCGGTTGCGGTTGATATGCGGGATCAAGTGAGATTTTACGTTGTCCGTTGGTCAATGAAATTCCAATCACAGGTCCAGTGCCGAATGTGCTATAACTGTCTTTTAGGAAGTTGATGGGATAAAATCCTTCCACCACAATTCCGAAATGCGTAAACCCGCGATCTACTTCTTTCGGTGAAACAAATCCGCTTGGTGATGCAGGATCTACTATATACAGCGTTCCTGTTTGAGTGATACTCATGATGTCCACTCCGCCATGCAGCCACAACAATTGAGCGCGACAAGCCTGAGTAGCCATAAGCGTTAACAGGCAAATGAAGAGGTTCTTTTTCATTGGAAAGTAAGACGTAAGAGTGAAGTTCCGCCATTGCCTTGGATTCGGCATTGCACAAGTACGTGCGTATCGTCTAACGCATATACGTGATCAAATTGGTAAGCGGAAAAATCCAATACATCGCGGAGAATGTAATTGTTCCAGGTAGCACCTCCATCTTTGGATACAACGAAATTGGTGCCTTGCACCGCAACCACTAAATTGCCACTGAAGTCTATCGCAGAATATTCCCCTTTCGTCATGTACGAAGGTAGACATTGTGTCCACGTAGCACCGTAATCTGTCGATTTCATAATACCATCATCGAGATCAGTAATGTAACACGTGCCGGTCTTCGACATCTGCGAGCAGGCATACATGTAATCGTAAGTCACCGTCCACGTCAACCCGCCATCGGTAGTAATTCTAAAATCGGAACTGCCATCTACAATATATCCGCTTAAGTTGGACGTATAGCCAATGAGTTGCGTGCTGATGTTGTATGCGCTGAAGTTTGTCCACGTAACACCTGCATTGGTTGTGCGCACCAATTGTTCTATGTTGCTCGGTGGAATAGCAGAAATCGCATAACCGAATTTTCCGCTGACGAAAGCAGGCACTACATAGTCCGATAGCTGGGAGATGGTTGTCCAGGTAGCACCTCCATCTAAACTCCGAATAACATCCTGATCAGCAAACGAAGAAGGTTGCAGGAACACATACGCAGTATCTTTTTGAGGATAATCGAATGTCGTTACCGTAGCAGGATCAGAATACACGATGGTCCATGTTTTTCCGCCATCTGTAGTTTTCTGCAAATCCTGATAATCGGTGAGCATCATTCCGTTGAGCGCATCAGCGAATTGTACTTTGTTAATTCGCCAATAGCCATCTGTTACGGAAGTATAATCTACAAGATGCAGATTGATATCGTCCTCTCTTTTCGTACATCCCGCGAGTACCAGCGTGGAGAGCGAAATCAGTATGAGGTAATTTCTTGTTTTCATTGTCCGGAGTAGGTAACTGGAGCAAATGGTTCTGACCATGCGATTACAATAGTACGGAAATGGGCGTGGATATGGAATCCTACACATTGGAACAGGGTCGTATTGATCGTGTCATTTGATCCTATTGGGAGTGCTTTTTTGAAGGAAAAAGGTGGTTTTTATAATTCTTGATAAAATGGAAAAATGCTAAAAACGCTTATTCGTGCAAAGTTTCAGCCGAAAAATTCCTCGGTCCAACAACCTGTTGATTTTGGTAGTATATTTGAAACAGTGGGTGCGGCACATCCATTATTCATCTCAAAACAAGGAACGTTCACGTAACAAAAACCAGGTTATTCGGTTTGTAACTGTTTTACTGCAGGAATTTTTCTTCTGTCGCCTATCATGTCACTTCACATTTTCAATAAACAGCGCGGGTCAGCCCTTGCATGGCTTGTAACGTTCTCATTCGTACTAACCTGCTTTTCATTGTCGGCACAAACGCGTTATACCAACGAAGAAACCACGATGGGAATGGGCGACACCATGGTGTATGTACTCGCTACGCACGAACCCGTAAATGGAGTCGTGTATCACGAATACAAGAATGGCAAGTTGGAATATGAATTGCATTTTCGGGAGGGACTTCTTGAAGGGCAATCCTACATTTGGTTTGACTCCGGACAATTAAAAAAAGAATCTACATTTCTCCGTGGCAAGGAAAGCGGAATCGCTACAGAATGGTTTGCGAATGGGAAGTTGAGTGTAGAAGCCAATTACAAAAACGGAAAATTACATGGCGAGTACAAAGCCTGGTATGACAATGGGAGCCTGAAGTATCAACTCACTTATCTCGATGGAAAAATCGATGGATTGAGCAAAGGATGGTATGAAAATGGTCAATTAAAATCGGAAGAGAACTTTTCTCTTAACGAGAAAGAAGGTGCCTGCAACTATTGGTACGAGAACGGACAACTGCAATACCAATCCATTTTCAGAAATGGAAAACCGGAAGGAACCTTGAAGAATTGGAGTGAAAGTGGCACCCTTACGCTATACTTTAATTTCCACGCAGGTAAGGAAAATGGTTCGTGCAAAGGATGGCACGAAAACGGTCAACTTTCCTTCGATGCAAACTATGTGGATGGCAAACTCGATGGTGTGTACAAAGAATGGTACACCAACGGACAACTGAAAATCGAAGAGATCTACACTTTAGGTGTTCTTAAAGAAAGCAAATGCTGGGATGAGAACGGAGCGGTGAAGGAGTGTGGGAAGTAGTTATGGGCAAGTCTATCATAATTGTCATGATAATAGTGGAGACCTGAACCCACTTGAAAAAACGGGGCGAGATCCGAAACGCCTTACGAATAGGAATAATCAAATTTTTAAAATATGGGAATGATGGGAGCCGTAGGCACCTGTGATTGGTGCGGCAAAAAGATGTCTGCTAGCAATATTAACTCTGGAGATTATTGTTCGAAGAAATGTAAGAGTACGCATGAAAAAAGTAAGCAAGTTGAGAAATCTTGGAAAGAACAACCCGAAAAAAGGACTCAATACTTAAAACAAAATGAACAAGATGCTTGGCAGGTATTAAACGATCCAAATAGAGAGTGGGATATAGCTGGAGGATGTGCGAAATTTCTAAAAGCAGCAATTATTATATTGGCCATTGCAGTAGCTATCGGTCTAATATTTGGAAAATAACAGTTAATGCAGTGTGGAAAAAGCTGCTTAAATTAGTATTGCATGGCTCCGTTGAAAGTTAGTTTTACTTCCCAATACAAAACTTCCCGAAAATATTCCCCAACAACTCATCATTCGTCACTTCGCCGGTGATTTCGCCAAGATGATACAACGCTTCGCGAATGTCTTGCGCGAGCAGATCGCCCGGAATGTTGTTATTGAGTCCGCTGAGGGTACGTTCTATGGCCACAAGGGTGTGACGTAATGCGTCGGCGTGACGTACATTGGTAACTATGGTCTCACGCACGTTGACTGTGCTCTTGTCGAAGAGTGCTACGAGTTTGAGCTTAAGATCGTCGAGGTAGAGTTTTTCTTTCGCCGACATGAACAGGATTTCTTCGCCTTCAAATTCGCGTTGCACTTCATTCATGTCCATGCGGTCGATCTGATTGCCCACGAGCACCAACTGCGAATTGTTGAGATGCTTCCGCACTTCTGTCAACTCCTGGTGCAGTTCGGCTTTCGTCATTTCATGCACATCGAAAACGTACAGCACAATGGAAGACTGACGAATCTTCTCGTACGAACGTTCCACACCCATTGATTCTACAGCGTCGGTGGTATTGCGCAATCCTGCTGTATCAATGAAGCGATAGAGAATTCCTTCGATCGTAATTTCATCTTCTATCGTGTCGCGCGTTGTGCCCGGAATATCGCTTACAATAGCGCGTTCTTCATCGAGCAAGGCATTCAGCAATGTCGATTTTCCTGCATTCGGCTTTCCGACGATCGCCACGGGAATTCCGTTCTTGATAACGTTGCCCACTTCGAATGAATCGAGCAGACGGATCAGGAGTTTATCAATGATGAGTAGTAGATTACGCAGATCATCGCGGTTGGCAAACTCCACATCTTCTTCACTGAAATCGAGTTCGAGTTCAATTAGCGATGCAAAGTTGAGCAGATGTTCGCGCAGGATTTTTATTTTATCGGAGAATCCGCCGCGCATTTGCTCCATCGCTACTTGATGTGATGTTGCGCTCTGTGATGCTACGAGATCGGCAATGGCTTCCGCTTGCGAGAGATCCATTTTCCCGTGCATGAACGCACGCATGGAGTATTCGCCGGGGAAGGCGGGACGTGCTCCTTTTTTATTGAGCAAAATCAATAGCTGCTGCTGAATAAAAATGGAACCGTGACAGGAAATTTCTACAACATCTTCACCGGTAAATGAATGCGGACCGCGAAAGAGGGTGAGGAGCACTTCATCGAGAATGTAGTCGCCATCAGCAATAACACCGAAGTGAACCGTATTGCCCGGTTGATCAGAAAGTTTTTTCGGAGAAAGTTTTCGGGTTCGGAAAACCGACTCTGCAATAGCAATAGCCTTCGGTCCCGATAAACGTACCACAGCAATTGCGGCTGAGCCATGTGCTGTAGCTAGTGCCGAAATAGTGTCTTCCCTGTTAAAATGCATAGGCATCGAAGGTAAGAAACACGAACGACATCGGTGTCACTGGGCACACACGAATCACAAAAACTAAAATAGAATCGCCTGATGCGTGTGTGGTGCAACAGGCGATTCGGACTAGGAGGGTTTAATTTGATAAGATGGCGAACAGCTCGTCTTTGAGGTGTACGCGCTTAATGCGGTGCTCGTTCAGGGTATCATCTGTTACCGTAACGGCTCCCGACTCGATGCGGTGTATAGCTTTGTTCTCCTCGTGATATTCATCGAACAATTTCTTAAAATGCGGATCAGAAACTTTCAGTTCGTGAATTTTGGCGTCGAACTGAGGGAACTCGTGGTGTAAATCGTGTTTTTCCATTTTTCGTTTTATTAACTGCAATAAAAGTAGACAGATCCTTCAGCAAGAATCGTGACGAACATCATACTTGGAATTGCATTTCGTCATATACTAGCCCGGATGACTATTGTCCACAGCGGAATGAAGGGTGAAAAGGCGCAATAAACCAAGGGTATACGTACCTTCACAGTCGAAATAGTGAGTGTTTACTCCCAATCGAACTTGCAGTATGGTTACCATTGCTATCGTCATCATCACCAGCGCGGTTTCGCTGATCAACATGCAGAACAGCGAATTCAAAGAGCTCTATATGTTTAACGCTTGGGCCATCAAGCATCGTCGCCAATGGTATCGCTTCTTTACTGGGGGATTATTACACGCCGATTTCATGCATCTTGGCTTCAATATGTTAGCATTGTATAGTTTCGGTGATATTGTAGAACGCACATTTTGTCAGGATGGTTTGTTCGGTCCGCAGCTAGGTTCGCTCATGTTTGCGCTCATGTATTTGACCGCTTTGCCGATAAGTAGTCTCTATAGTTATTTCAAACATAAAGACAATGTCTATTACAATGCGCTCGGTGCTTCGGGAGCTGTTTCTGCAGTAGTGTATTCTGCTATTTTGTTTTATCCGTTGTCTGAGTTGCAGGTATTTTTCATTCCAATGACTTCCTGGATTTTCGGGATTGTATATCTCGTAGCTTCTTGGGCAATGGCGCGTAAGAACATTGGTAATATCGGTCACGACGCGCACTTTTGGGGTTCGGTATACGGCTTCATCTTCCCAATAGTATTTTATCCATTTACGTTCGGATTGTTTGCAGGACAACTCGTCGAGTCATTTACCCGATAGGGCTAAAAATGGAGAAAGTCTCAGTTTTTTCTTATTTTCGATAAAAATCACCCGTGGCAAAACTTCTATTCAACGGAGAATTCAAAGAAGCAGATGCACCGCTCTTTACGGGACACAATCGTTCGTTCCGATACGGAGACGGCCTGTTCGAAAGCATGCGCATGATTCAAGGGAAATTAAATTTTTCCAAGAAGCATATGCAGCGATTGCTTACGGGTGTGCAATTACTGCAGTTGCGTTTGCCTGATAATTTCGTGGTGAATTCATTGGATACTTGGGCGAAAAAGCTCTGGGAAGCGAATGGTTGTCCGCCAAGTGCGCGCTTACGTTTGTCGGTTTTCCGCAATGATGGCGGATACTACGCGCCGGTTTCAAACGATGCGTCTTGGCATCTTGAACTTTGGCCTTTGGAGTTGGATCAATACGCGATCAACGAGAAAGGAATCAGCGTCGAATTGTATCAGGATATTCGCAAACCGATCAATAAGCTTGGTACACTCAAAACATCGAATGCTGAATTGTATGTTCTCGCTTCTCTTCATGCTGTGGCAATGAATGTTGATGATGCTATTCTTATTAACCAGAATGGTAATGTTATTGAAGCAACAGGATCGAGTTTGTTTGCTGTGAAGAACGGTGTGCTATACACAGCTCCTGTTTCAGAAGGATGTGTTGCTGGAGTGATGCGTAGTGTCATTATGGAAGTAGCACAGGCGAATCGTATTGCGGTGTATGAAGTTCCGTTGCCGTTGTCTATTCTGTTGAATTCAGATGAGGTATTTCTCACCAACGCAGTAAAAGGAATTACGTGGGTAGGTGCTTATCGCCAGAAACGCTACTTCTCTCAAACTGCTCGTAAAGTGAATGAACTCCTCAATAAATTGGTTGCTGAGCCTGTTGAAGGTGTGTGATCAGTAAACAGTGGGCAGGAGCAGGAGGCAGGAGCAACCTTTCAAAGAGCGTTTTTCGGTGCGAATTTTTCAGGATGGCTCATCATGTAACCCAGCATCTTTCCGCATTCGAGTGAAATATCCAATAAATTAGTGGCTTCTTGCGGTGTAATGTATCTGCAGTTCAACGCAAACTTTATCCAGATTTGAGTTTCGGTCATTTCTCCATCTGCATCACTCATCTTGCTAATGAAATGCTTCGGATATCTGCGTTTTCTATAACCTTCTCCAATATTTGCGCAAACAGATCTTGATGATCGTCTAATTTGATCGGTCAGGGAATAGCGCTCTTCTTTCGGGAATGATTTCGAAATTTCAAAGATTGACATCGCAAGTTGAAATGATTTCTGATATGCCACTAATGACTCGTGGCCTTGTTCAAGTGTTTTCATTTGCCAAATGTATAAGCGTCGTGACGTACTTATCCGTATCTAACCACTTGTAGTCGAATGAAAGTATTTGTAATCGTTTGTAATCGGCTAACGCACTGCCCACTGCCCACTGCCACTGCCGACCGCTACTGCCAACTGCCAACTGCCCCTGCCTCCTGCCAACTGCCTCCTGCCCCTGCCTCCTGCCAACTGCCCCTGCCTACTGCCAACTGAAAACTGACTCAACCCTAGTTCATCTCCGGATTCTCAGGAAAATTCGCAATATGTGCAAAATCTTTTCCTAACGATTTCACCGCTGCTGCCCAGAGATTTTTGTTGTCGCTGTCGAAAATCAAATCGCGGTTAATCTTTGATACATACCACGATTTTTTCTCCATTTCATTCTGTAGTTGATTTGATTCCCAACCGGAATAGCCAATGAAAAATCGAATTTCTTTCTGACCGATTTCTTTCTGCTCAATCATCTTGCGCACTTGTTCGAAATCGCCAAGCCACCACAAACCCGGTGCAATAGGAATGCTGTTCGGAATGGTTTCTCCCAATGTATGCACGTAAAATAATTGGTCGCGCTGCACAGGTCCGCCAAAATGAATGCTGTGATTCGAAAGCGGAAAATCGGGAATCACTTCATGCACAAACATGTCTACCGGCTTGTTCAAAATAAATCCGACGGAACCCTTGTCATTCAGTTCGGCCAGAACAACTACTGCACGACGGAAATAGTTGTCGGCCATGAATGGTTCTGCAACCAACAGTCGGCCTTGCTTGATGTCAAGCTTATTTTCTTTGAACATGCTCATGATAGTGCCCCGCAACGATTATTCAAATGTGAGGATTGTCATTCGGACTTCCTAGGAGATAAGATTAACTTTGCAGAATAATCGGTAATTATGGAAGATCTCAGGGAATACATCAACCGCTTGCGTCACGATTTCATGCAAATGTCTCTTGACGAATCAATGGTTCAGCCCGACGCAATTGATCAGTTCGAGCAATGGTTTCGTCATGCTGTAGATAGTGAAGTGAAAGAACCAAACGCTTTTGTATTGTCTACTGTTGGCAACGATCTTCGACCATCAGCGCGTATTCTATTGCTACGCGATTTCAACCAAGATGGCTTTGTGTTTTATACGAATTACAACAGCAGAAAAGCGCGTGAGATCAGCGAGAATGGCTCGGCGTGTATGACATTCTTCTGGCCAGAGCTTGAGCGTCAAGTGCGCATTGAAGGTACATTGATCAAGCAAAATGCTGTAGCGTCGGATTTTTATTTCGCCGCTCGTCCTAGAACCAGCCGCATTGGCGCATGGGCTTCTCCACAAAGTTCCGTGTTAAAGGATAGGGGAGAGCTTGATGAATTGCTGGGTGAAGTGGAGAAGAGGTTCGAAGGAAAAGATGTGCCGCGTCCCGAGTGGTGGGGCGGTTTCGTTCTTCAACCAGAAAGCATCGAGTTTTGGCAAGGTCGTCCAAGTCGATTGCATGACCGTTTGGAGTATACCAAGTCAACTGGAGCGTGGAGTATTTCACGATTGGCGCCATAGCGTTTATTTCTCTTAAACATATTTCACTTCTTAAAGGATTATTCCCATCTGTAGCTTATAAATGTGCAGGTAGTGTTTATCTTGCATCTTAATAAAAATCACGCCGCGATGTACACGATCAAAAATTTTGGTTACTTCCTCTTGCTAATTGGTTGTATGACGCTTTTCACAGCGTGTCCCAAACCGGGATGTACAGATCCCAAATCATTCAACTATGATCCTGAAGCCAAAAAGGATGACGGCTCTTGTGTGGAAATGCAGGGATGCTTAGGATATGGTGGTGGAATGAATCAATCGGGAAGTACCGGTATCACGTTGAATGATGCCTATTACGATCAGAAGATGAATGAGGAAGTAGTCATTCAGCGCGGTTTCTTCGGAGGTGTTAATGCAACGGTGTGGATTCTCTATGAGAATTCGTACGATCAGCGGAATGCCTACGCAACCAGTAACGGTGAGATTCTATTCGGGTATCACATGTTCTATTACACCATCGCCAATTTCAATGAGCTCGCAGCTGCAGGAATTCTTGCTCATGAGTGGGGACATCGTTGTCAGTACACATTTGGTTGGAATGCGAATCAACAGAACCCCGTCATAGAATTGGAAGCGGATGCGATTTCTGGTTACTACATGGCGTTGCAAAAAGGTTTTGCTTGGTCGCAGATCGATGGTTACTTCTCGAGCACGTATGCAACAGGAGACTATAATTTCAATTCGCCTACACATCATGGAACGCCAGATCAACGTTTGGCTGCTGCTTATCTTGGCGTGGAATTAGCGGTAGAAGCGGCGAATGCGCAGCAATCTTTTTCGTACTCTGATTTGCACCAACGCATTATCGATAGCATTACAACAAACATTGTACGCCGTCCGAATCCAAATGGTGGCGACAATTCCTATTCTGAATTGAGAGAGATTGCGATGGGTCGTACACATGGGAAGAACATTCAGCGCAAGCCTTTGACCGAAGCGGAAATTGCTCGTCTGCACTTTGATTCGCCAATGGAATAGTGTTTCTCGATTGAATTTTCGTTGCTGAAAGTCGATTTCTGCGCAGATTTTCGTGGGTATGGTCTGTCATTCACAAATTTCCTGAAAGGTGTACTAAGGCGCGACGTTTGCCGTTATTATATAAATCGCTGCCTATGAAGTCGCCCGCCTTCTTCCTCAGTTTATTGCTTTCCGCTGCATTTCTAGCGGTATGTTCGCACGAAAGAAATGCATCATTGAAATCGTTTTCAGAAACAACAATCGACGGTCAAACGATGCTGGGTTATTCATCTTCGTCGGCTTCTGTTTCTTCAATTTCAGCTTCCTTGAATGATGCTGTTTACGATAAGAAAATGCGTGATGAAGTTGCTGCACAACGTCGCTTCTTTCAAGGTGTAAATGCAGAAGTGGAAATCATGGATGAACGTTCGTACGAATTACGCAATGCGTATTCATCGAGGCGCGGGAAAATCTACTTCGGAAAAAATATGTTCTATTACACTATTCGCCACTTTAATGAATTGGCTGTTGCGGGAATCTTAGCGCATGAATGGGGACATCGTGTGCAGTTTACATTTCATTGGGACAAACAGCTCACTGGTCCCGAATTAGAACTTGAAGCTGATGCACTTTCGGGTTACTACATGGCGTTGGAGAAGAGTTTTGCGTGGGGACAAATAGACCAGTACTTTGCCAGCACCTTCAATACCGGCGATTACGAAGTGGCATCTCCACAACATCATGGAACGCCCAATCAGCGCGTAGCAGCTGCATATTTGGGTGTGCAATTGGCAATAGAAGCGGTAAACAGTAAAGTACCGTTTACGTATCAGGAATTGCATGAGCGTATCATTACGGATTTACATGCACATGTGATCAGTGAAGACGGAACTTCTCCCGTTACATCTTCTCCGATCAGCGAAATTGCCAATGGAAAACTTTCCGATAAAGAAATTCAAGCTCCTGTGCTGAGTGCAGAAGAGCGGAAGAAATATTATCCTTATTCGAACTGATGCGATAGGAAACCGTTCTTCACGAAAAAGCCCCCTGACATCGGATATCCGTATCAAGGGGCTTTTTCGTACTTAGTTTTTTATGCTGTTTTCTTAGCAGCTTTTTTAGCAGGAGCTTTCTTAGCGGCTTTCTTAGCCGGTGCTGCTGCCTTCTTTACCTTGCGAGGGCGCGTTACACCGTATGAGCCTTGGAAGATCTTGCCCTTTTTGGTCTTTTTATCACCTTTTCCCATAATCTTAATGCTGGTTAAATTAATTTAATACAAATATAAAAATACCACTCACAATCCACGCCTTTTTCTGAACTCATCTTCAATTAATTCAACACTCTTGATCGAGTTCTTCACCCATTCTAACTTCAGGTCAAGAATTTCTTCCGGACTCAATTGCCATTTGATGTTGGAGTTCCGCAATTGCATAGTAAGCTGATAGAGACAAATTGCCGCGGAAACGGAGATGTTGAAACTCTCTGTAAATCCATACATCGGAATGCGCACCAATTCATCTGCACCGTCGCGTACTTCATCACTGATTCCTTCCAATTCTGTTCCGAAGAACAAAGCCACTTTCCCTTTGGAAACGTCCAGCTTGTCAATCATGCTGTGCTTTTCATGTGGAGTAGTTGCTACAATCCGATAACCTTGTTCCTTCAACGAACGAATGCAGGCCTGTGTATTGTTTTCCTCTGCATTGTAGTGATGCATGGTCAGCCAGTTGTTCGCTCCTTTGGTAATTTCTTTACTGGGCTTGTACTTGTTTTTGTTCTCAACTACATGTACATCCTGAATACCGAAACATTCTGCACTGCGCATGACAGCACTTGCATTGTGTGGCTGATAAATATCTTCAACTGCAATGGAAAGGTAACGGGTGCGTTCCTGAGCAATCTGTTCGATTTTCGCCCTTCTGTTTTCGCTGATATATTCAGAAAGAAAAGCGAGTAATTCTTCTTTGTATGGATCCATTACTTACGATTTGCAGCGATGGTCATGATATTACACAAACGATACAGCATTCGAGCACCAACATTCGCGTCCCACTCATCGCCATCGGGTCCCGGAGCAACTTCGTTCAAATCGAAACCGATAATTTGTTTTCCTGATTTAGCGAGTTCGGTAAACAAATATCCTGCTTGTTCGAATTCAAGTCCGCCCGCAACCGGTGTTCCTGTGTTCGGACAAAGGTTTGGAACCAGTCCGTCGATATCAAAACTGATGTAGACTTTCTCCGGTAACGCATCGATGATTCGTTTCACTATTTCCGACCAAGTAACGCCTTTGTAACTTTCATGACGCATATCGCGATCGAAGAAAGTAACAACGCGTCCATTGCTATTGTCTATGATTTCTTTCTCTTGCTGACAGAAATCGCGAATACCAACCTGAACAAGACGTTTCATATGAGGAATCGAAAGCGCGTTGTACATGATAGAGGCATGCGAGAATGTAAATCCTTCGTAGGCTACACGTAAATCAGCATGGGCATCAATTTGAAGAATTCCGAAATCGCCATGCATCTCCGCTTGTGCTTGAAACATTCCGAATGGAGTGCTATGATCGCCGCCCAATAGTCCTACGCGTTTTCCTTGCTTCATCCAATGCAGACTTCTACTTCTTACCCACGCATTCATTTCACTAGATGCTGTATTGATTTTAGAGAGAATCTTCTGCATTTCAGGATCGTTCTCCACGTCTTCACCATTGATGATTGCATCGATATATGTAACTGCTAATTCGCGCATACTTTCCGCATTTGCTTTTAGTTGCGTTGGAATTTCTTCCATGGCAATTCCGTATTTCCACGCATCTTCCAAATCCGGCTCATAGAGATCAACTTGAAAAGATGCGTTGAATACCGCTTCTGGACCTTGTGCGGTGCCATCTGCGTAGGACACGGTCACATCCCAAGGAACAGGAATGATTACCGTATCGGCTTCTTCACAGGAGAAAGGAAGTCCGTATAGATTAGCTTCCGGATCACCAGGTGAATTCGGATCGAAGTTTTTGATTTTTGATTCTTTGCTCATAACAGATAGGCGAGTGTCGGATATGTTTCCGGAGTGTGCAAAAATAAAAAACTCCCCCTTAGCAGGAGGAGTTCTTTATCGGGAGAGTTTAGATTACTTGTTGACAGTCTTAGACAAATCAGCACCAGCTTTGAACTTAGCAACTTTCTTAGCAGCAATCTTGATCGTTTTTCCTGTTTGTGGATTGCGACCATTACGCGCTGCACGTTTAGCAACTGAGAATGTTCCGAATCCAACTAGAGAAACTTTATCACCTTTTTTCAGTGATTTAGAAATAGCTTCAATTGTTGCATCGAGTGAACGCCCTGCATCTGCTTTGGAAATTTTTGCGCTGCCGGCGATTGCTTCGATAAGTTCTGCTTTGTTCATAAGGTTATTTTTTTTAGATGTGGAGAACAAAGCTAATCTATTTCGTCATTCTCACAAATGATTTAAAGCTGACTTAAATCACTGAAAGTTTCCAGTTTTTGGGAGCAAAAAGACCGTCTCGCAAAGGAAACGGTCTCTTTTAAACTCCGGAATAATACTACTTATTAACCGCTTTTGCGAGGTCAATTCCTGCTTTGAATTTTGCAACTTTCTTAGCAGCAATTTTAATTGCTTTTCCAGTTTGTGGATTGCGTCCTGCACGTGCTGCACGTTTAGCAACTGAGAATGTTCCGAATCCAACTAATGCAACTTTATCGCCTTTTTTCAACGCTTTAGTTACGTTGTCGATTGTTGCGTCGAGTGCACGCTGTGCGTCTGACTTTGTGATTTTCGCTGAAATAGCGATTGCGTCTACGAGTTCTGCTTTATTCATGATGTTATGAGGTATGTGGTGTTTTTAAGGGAGTGGCAAATTTAGAACGAATCAACATCTATGCAACTTGTCTCGAACAATTCATTTGGATTTGTTGATAAATCGGAAAGTCTGTTGATAAACGTCGGCTGAATTCCGCGCCACTAAAGGGCTTCAGCGAATTATTACAAAAAATGCAAGTAAAGTAATTGTAACTAGCGGAAACGATCTTTAGACGAAATTCTGAATCCTTTGAGAAATTCAGCAACGAAAAGTTTCTTCTTCCCTGGCGCTTGCAATTCCGTGATACGTACAATTCCATCTTTCACGTACACATTCAATTGTTCATCCGTTGTTCCTGGAGTATGGCTGTGTACCGATTGTTCAAATGTGCAGGCGAATATTTTTATGGCCAACTCTGTTCCGTCTTCTCGAATAAAGTCTGTCCACGCCGAAGGAAATGGATTCAATCCGCGCACATGATTTCTGATTTCTTCTCCACCTAAATTCCAATTGATCTTGCAGGTGTCGCGAAACAATTTCGGTGCATCACGCAACGGTAATCCTGAGTTAACGAGCTGCTGCTGATCGATTGCTTCCACTGATCCAGATGCTAACCTGTCAATCGTCTCAGTGACGAGTTCCGCGCCAATGACCATCATCCTGTCGTGCAATTCTCCTGCTGTTTCATTGATTCCAATAGGAATTTCGCGACGCATGAGAATTTTGCCCGTATCAATTTCTTGTTGGAGTAAAAATGTGGTAACGCCTGTTATCGTTTCTCCATTCATCATTGCACGATTTATCGGCGCAGCTCCCCGGTATTGCGGTAGTAGAGAGCCATGCAAATTGAAAGTGCCCATTGGCGGCAACGACCACACCACTTCAGGAAGCATTCTAAAGGCAACCACGATCATCAAATCGGGATTGAAGGTTTTCAATTCCGCAAGAAATTCGGGTGATTTCAATTTCTCGGGTTGCAAAACGGGAATGTTATGTGCAACTGCCGCATGCTTTACTTCACTTTGTTGAAGTTGTTGTCCACGACCAGCAGGGCGATCAGGCGCCGTAACTACAGCAACTACATTGTATTTTTCAGTAATCAGTTTTTCTAATGTACACGCAGCAAATCCCGGCGTTCCAAGAAACACTATTCGTACTGATTTAGGCTCTCTCTTCATACTGATTACTGCTTGTTGCCCACTGCTACTGCCCACTGCTTGTTGCCCACTGCTTGTTGCCCCCTGCTACTGCCCACTGCCCCCTGCTTACTGCCACTGCCCACTGCTTGTTGCCCCCTGCTACTGCCCACTGCCCACTGCTTACTGCCACTGCCCACTATCTCTTCTTAATCTCCATCAACTTAATCGTTTCTCCTGCCATGCACACACTCATTCTATCTTCCGCTGCATACTTGATCCACACTTTCATGCTGTCGTGTTGAAATTCTGGTTGCAATCCGTCCGGCTCAAGTTTTTTCTTGTCTGATTCTTGCTCCAGCATGTACGCGCATCCATCTAATTCCATTGATACAACCATTGCTTTTACGAAACCTTGCTTTTCCATGTCTGTTTCAGACGCGGTGCCTTTTTTGAATGTAGTGCAGGAAATCACTAGTGCGAATGCAAGGAAGATGGCGTAGATAGTAGTATGTTTGTTCATAGGGTTAATTTTTTACAAAAGTAATGAAACAACGCATACTTATTGTTGCCGGACCACTAGTGGCCTTGCTCTCTGCGCTGGTGTTGTTTTTCTTCACTGATGTGAAAACGGAAATCGTTTTCATGATAGGTGCAACTATTTGGGTCGCTTGGTGGTGGCTCACCGAGGTAGTCCCAATTGCTGTAACTTCTCTGTTGCCATTGGTATTACTTCCGTTACTTGGACTGGCGCCTGCGAAGGATGTGGCGCGACAATACATGGACAACATCATATTTCTATTTATAGGCGGATTCATTCTGGCGTTTGCATTGGAGAAGTGGAATTTACACAAGCGCATTGCGTACATGATTTTGAGTAGGGTAGGAACACGTCCTTCACGCATATTGTTAGGTGTGATGGCAACGGCCTACTTGTTGTCGATGTGGATTTCCAATACAGCAACTGTCATGATGCTCATTGCTGCGGTAATGGCACTTATTTCCGAAATGGATGAGCATTTCACTCACCCAGATCAGAAACGAAAACTAGCTGTGGCCCTTTTGATAGGACTTGCTTATGCAGCGAGTATTGGTGGAATGGCAACTCTTGTGGGGACACCAACAAATATGATTTTCTATCGTGAATACACCAATGCATTTCCATTGGCCAATGACATGGACTTTTTTCAATGGGCGAAAATGGGAATTCCATTATCACTTGTTTTGGCATTGACTGCTTATGTTACGTTGTTTTTTATGTTCTGCAGAAACAACAATGAAGCATTGGTAAGCAAGCATTATTTCAAGGATAAGCTAAAATTACTTGGACGATGGAGCTATGAAGAGCGCGTAGTGTCGATTGTGTTCTGCTCGGCTGTAGTTCTTTGGTTCACGCGTTCGGATATTGAAATGGGATGGCTTACGCTGCGTGGATGGAGTAACCTGTTGGGAGAACATGCAAAATACGTAGATGATAGCACGGTCGCTCTTGTGGCAGCGATTGTTTTGTTTCTTATTCCTGCGTCACGTAAACAAGGTCCCATGATTACATGGAAAGATGCAGAGCGTATTCCATTTGAAATAGTGTTGTTATTTGGAGGTGGATTTGCACTTGCCTTCGGATTCGAAGTTTCTGGATTGAGTGTGTGGCTATCGGGTGCTATCGCTAAGTTTCAAACTGTTCATCCAGTCCTCATTGTTTTCTGTGTTTCAGTACTGATTTGCTTCATCAGTGAATTTGCGAGTAACGTGGCAAGTATTCAGCTCATGCTTCCGGTTTTAATTGCAGGATTTGGAACAGGACACGTTCCGCCATTGTTCTTCCTTGTGCCAGCTGCGTTATCGGCTTCATTGGGTTTTATGTTGCCTATAGCAACTCCGCCGAATACGATTGTTTATGGAACACGATTAATTACCGCGAAAGAACTTTCTCGTGCAGGACTATTTGTTAATCTCGCAGGAATTGCGTTGATTACCGCGCTGGCGGCATTGCACTATTCAGCATTATAATCTACCGATTTACTCTACGTAAACCACCAAGCCTTTGAGGTATTCGCCTTCTGGATGAAATAAGCTCACTGGGTGACACGATGGCTGTGTCATATGGTGCATCAAACGCACATTGCGACCCGCTTGAATAGCGGCGGCAACAATGGTATCTTGGAACAAACGACGATCAACTACTTGTGAGCATGAGAACGTAAAGAGAATTCCTCCTGGCTTAATCTTACGGATTGCTTCTGCATTGAGTCGCTTGTAGCCCATTACGGCATGGTGACGAGCACTTACACTCTTAGCAAAAGCCGGTGGATCAAGAACGATAATGTCGTATTGATTTTCTTTTCCTTCCAAATAATCGAACGTGTCCATTGCAAAGGATGCATGGTTGGTCAGACCATTCAATTCCATGTTTTTGTCGGTCATGGCAATGGCTTTCTTCGAAGAATCGACACTATGCACCAATGTTGCGCCTGCTTTCGCTGCGTACACGGAGAATCCTCCAGTATAACAGAATGTATTCAGGACAGATTTCCCTTTTGAATAATGTCCAAGGAGTTTTCTGTTCTCACGTTGATCAACGAAGAATCCGGTCTTTTGTCCATTTACCCAATCAATTATGAACTTATTTCCATTCTCTAATACTTCAATGGAATCTTCCGCACTACCGAAAATAAATCCGTTCTGTGATTCTCCTGCTTCATTGCGATACAGAGCTTCTTTACTCTTGTCGTAAACAGCAATGAGTTTATCGCCGATTACTTCACTCATCGCTTTTGCAATGTCGTGGCGATTTCGATGCATTCCGAATGAATGTGCCTGAAGCACGGCTACTCCGTTGTAGTAATCTACGATCAAGCCAGGGAGACCATCGCCTTCAGCGTAAATCAATCGAAATACGTTTGTATCTGGGTTATCCGTAATTTCTGTATTGCGGCGATAATCCCACGCTTTTTGAATTTTCGCTTTCCAGAAATCAACACCCGGATCAACTTGTTCCCAAGAAAAAATACGAATAGCAATAGAGCCGTCTTGATAATGTCCTGTTCCAAGATATTCTTCCTTGTTGGAATATACGTCTACTATATCGCCATCCTGTGCAGGTCCTTTTATCTTTTTGATTGCGCCCGAAAATACCCATGGGTGAAATCGTTTCAGTGATTGGTCTTTTCCTGAACTGAGAATGACGTGTGTGCGAGTTGAATTCATGGCGCGAAGGTACGAGTTTTGCTTAATGATGTGTTTTTCGTTAGGGTAGGAGATGATCATTGTCAATCGGATTTAGAGGTTCTTATAGTTATCTTTGCTTATGCGTAATTCCCTTCTGGCTATCTTGTTTTCATTCGTTATTTCGGCGAATGCGCAAACATCTCCGTTCTTTGAGTTGACGTACGGAACTGCTGGATCAGATTTTACGCGCGGAATTGTTCAGACTCCCGATAGTTTTCTCTTTGTTGGTGGATATTCTTTGGATACCTCCTCTAGTAAGTCGTTCTATACTTTACGGAAGCTAAAATCCAATGGCGACTTAATCTGGATGAGATCTTTTGGTGATCCTCTTTATAACGATAATGCCTTGGGCATGTTCATGGCACGCAATGGAGAACTGATCATCTGGGGAGAACGTGAATTGGCTTCATCTAATTTAGTGGGGTTCATATCACGATTGGATACAAGTGGAAATCTCATTCAAACAATTGATGTGAGCCCTTTATTTGGAAATCTTTCGTTGAAAAGCGGGACGCAACTTTCAGATAGTTCTTATGTGTTTGCGGGCTTTTGTTCTGGGAATAATGCAAATGAAATTGTCATTTTCCGTTGCGATCAAATTTTGAATCCTTTAACCCAATTCACAGAAGCGGCTGGGACTAACGCATACGGACAAGGAGTTGTGGCACTTCCAGACACCGGTTACGCTGTTGTTGCCGATTTTAACAATGGTAGCGATTACGACTTGTGGTTGACTCGTTACGATAGAAGCAACAGTGCCATCTGGAGCAACACATACGGTGATACACTCCAGAACGGTAGTCAAGGCATTATTCTTACTTCAGATAATCATCTTGTGATTTATGGTGAAACAGAAATTTTCAATTTCTCAATGTTCGATTTCTTTCTGCGCAAGATCGATTTGAACGGAAATTCACTGTGGAGCAGAACATGCGGTGGAGCAAGTTCGGATGCTGCATTTTCGATCTTAGAAACATGGAATGGTTTCATTGGAACTGGGTACAGTAACAGCTTTCAATCGGGACCGATAAGCCCTGTTGTCTTTCGTACCGATACTGCAGGAAGTCTATTATGGGCGCACCAGTACGGATCATCGACTATTGGTTTGGGGTATCAGATCATCCCCTCGCTTAACAATGGGTTTTACATAACGGGCAATCAACAAATTGAGAGTGACGAGCAGTGTTATCTCTTGCATGTAGACGACGGTGGCTGGTTGGGTATGAATGATCACTCCACACTGCAAACAATGATTGATGTTTTTCCTAATCCATCAACAGGAGCATTTCAGATTCACTCCATGAATTCGGATCTTATTTCATACGCCGTGTATACTGCGCAAGGACTACTTCTAGTGAGCGAAACATGTAACCCATCACAAAGGGAACTGCAGCTGGAACTTGCACCTGGGATGTACATTCTGCAAATTGTTACGGAGTATGGAATCGTCTGCAGAAAACTGATGATTGAAAATTAGTTCGACCAGTCGTACTATTTGATTTTTAGCTTACGATTCTTGTCGAATTCCAACACCCCACGATCTAGTAATTTGCGCATAGCGGTGTTCACTTCTGCATGAAGTTCACTGGGAAACATCGCAGTCAATTCGCGTACATCTTTCTGTTCAACTTTCAGTACACTGACAATTTCATCCTCCAGATCGAGACGATCCTTCTTCTTTGATTCTGCCAAAAGTCGCTTGCAATTGTCACATTTTCCACATGAAGGAGGTTCTTTTTCTCCGAAGAATCGAAGCAACATAACTTGTCTGCAGGTTTGTGTTTCTTGGACAAAGTCGATCATTGCTTGTACGCGATGCTCTGCAGTTTTCTTTCGCTCAATAAGATTCGCTGGCGATATATACAACGAATAGGCATCAGGACGTGGAGCGAGTAAGGTCATGATGGGTTGATCGGATCTTGGTATATAGGAGAGTAATCCCAGTTGATCAAAACGTTGCAGATCTTTCGCAACTACTTCAGCACTCTTTCCAGTGCGCCGCGCGAGATCCATTTCGCTGATGCGCACATACGTCTCAAACAAACCTCCATACATGCGGAGCATTGCTTTGATCAATGTTTCGTCGGCTAAATTCTTCACTTCGTAATTGTAAATTTCAGAATTGGAAACACGGATATGAACACGAGATGGTTGTGCTATCGCATCAGACAGAACTACATACCCTTCACGCTCAATAATTTTCATACTGTTGTAAAGCATGATTTGATCGAGATTATAGGCTGTTGAGATTTTCTTCAAATCGAAAACATACGTTTGTCCTTCGCCCGAACCTATTGCGAGTTGAAAGTGATTGCAGACAGCTTGCCAGCATCTACGAATATCCTTTAACTCGGGAAACGCTTGCCGAACTTGCTGTTGTAGATTGGCAATATCGACGTCATTCCAAAGCAATATCGCTCCTGATTCTGCGCCGTCTCGACCTGCACGACCAGCTTCTTGGAAATAGGCTTCAGGACTATCGGGCAAATCCATGTGCACCACAAAGCGGACATTTGGCTTGTCAATTCCCATTCCAAATGCATTTGTGGCCACCATAATTCGCGCTTTATTCTCCAGCCATTGCTGTTGTCGCTGTGTTCGTTCTCCTGGTGTTAATCCTGCATGATAGAATGTGGAGGAAATTCCAGAAGATTGAAGTAGTAATGCAATTTCTTGCGTTTTTCTTCTGTTTCTAACGTACACTATTCCGGATTCCTGAACACGTTCTGCCAAACGAAACAACTGTGCATTCTTGTCGTCTGCTTTACGGATTACATAAGCTATATTTTGTCGGGCAAAACTCTGCGCAAATACTTTTGGCTTTACAAACCGGAGTTTATCCTGAATGTCTTGTGCAACTTCTGGAGTGGCAGTTGCTGTGAGTGCTAGAATAGGTTTGCCCGGAAGCAATTCTCGAATTTCTGCAATCTCTAAATACGGCGGACGAAAATCATATCCCCATTGTGATACACAGTGTGCTTCATCCACCGCAATGAAACTTACGGGCATTCTAGAAATACGAACGCGCGCTAATTCTGTGTTGAGTCGTTCTGGAGATACGTATAGAAATTTAGTTTTGCCATACACGCAATTGTCGAATGCCACATCAATTTCTCGTTTGCGCATGGATGAAGTAATGGCAATCGCAGGAATGCCCATTTCTTTCAGCCGTTGCACCTGATCGAGCATAAGTGCAATTAGCGGAGAAACCACAATACAAATTCCATCCATGCACATGGCAGGTACTTGAAAGCACAGCGATTTTCCACCGCCAGTAGGTAGTAGGGCAAGTGTATCATGTCCGTTGAGAATACTCTCAATTATATCCAGCTGCAGTGGACGGAATGCGGAATATCCCCAGTATTCTTTAAGTACATCAACAGGCGATTTCATCGCATCAGTTATTGAAAAAGAAAAACAACAGACATACGCCAAACGGGATCGCCACCTTTACACACAGGAGTTAACCAAGCTGGCATTTCTTGTACGATGCGAATAATTTTCAAGCGCACACTTTCCGAGACAGTTTTGTCTTCCAGAGTAATGCCAACAGTAGAGTAGGTTCTGGGATCAATACTGAATACGGCTAATACGGATTTTCCTTTGAGTACTTTCCTTTCTTCCGCAGTAAAATCACTCGCAATTCGCAATTGGACGTATTCCTGCTTAGCCATATTGCCACCAAAATAACGTGGACCGCAAACCAAGGAAGGTACGTTCACCGAGTCAACAAATGTCTCCTGATGCGTGTCGAAATTCAATGTCTGTACTAACTTTCCCGTAGTATCTGCAGTATAGTAATTCCAGATTCCAACAGGAATTCCGTTTTTGTATTGTCCATCAATGTATACATTACCATATCGTGTGTAGCGCATGTATTTTCCGGATTTCTGGCCTTCTTTGTTGATGTGGTAATCTTCGTTCTTCGTTCCTTGATTGTATATAGTTGTAACGCGTATTGAATCTTGTGCTGCGGCTAAACTTGTTAGGGTCAATAGAATGAATAATGTAACATACTTCATAATTCGGGGGGGAATAAATGAGTAATTGAACTAATATTATAAACGTTCTCCAGTCATCAGTCTGTGATAATTTACATGCTGATAACGTTTCATTGTTTCAAAATCATTGAATTTCAAAAACATTTTTTTGTCCTCCACTTTCAATTGAACGGCGTCTTCATGAAATGCACAGTATGGTGCATTCTTCAAAGTTCCCCAAGAAACGGAAATGTGTCCAACAAGTAGACTTGTGGCATTCAACTTCGTATTCTTTAATTCTATAAATCGAACTGGAGGTGCACCGCATACTAAGCACTCGTTAGGCCAAATGCTTTGGTCCATAACACGACACTTGAATTCTTTGTCAGGTTTTATATCGTCTTTCGTATAAGCACGCAAAATGCCTTTGTTTGAAATGAGCCAGCTGCAGCATACGTGACATTCGAGTTGATCATTATCATCGCTGGAAGAAATATTGTATTCGCTGCTTCGACCTACCTCTTGGTGACAATACGGGCATTTGCCAATTCGAAGCGTGAAAACAACAAACATTCCAGCAATAAATATCAGAACGCCAATTCCAATTCCAGTGTAGAACAACCAATTGAAACCTGCTCCTCGACCAATGCCAGCGATTATTCCTCCAACAATTAGTGCCGCAATCAACATGCAGAACGCTTTTTTGATTCGTACGACAACTGGGGCAGCTATCAATTCCGTTGATCCTTGAGGATAATATGGTATTATTCGTCCGTAATACTGGGCTGTGACAATTTTAGGTTCCATTGAGGTGATCTCTGTTGTCACAAATATAACTTTTTGTAGTGGGTTAATAAGCAAAGAGCGACCCTATCATTCAGATAAGATCGCTCGTTTGTATTGGGTAATATTTCCTTAGTCGTCAAGACCGCAAGCATCGTGCATGAATGAATTCGTTTCTTCATGGAATTCATACTTCGCATTGTACTTCGGATTCTCCCACCAAAACTTGGAGCGTGTTTTAGGACTGTTTCCAACTTCATTCATTGTTGCGCAGTCGTAAAGACGTCCGTTAATCATCGTGTACTGTACGTACTGTGAATTCTGAATATTCTCCAGTGGATTCTTGTCCAACACAATTAGATCGGCCAACTTGCCTGTTTCAATTGAACCGATTTGCTTGTCCATTCCAATAGTCCAAGCTCCGTTCATTGTAGCGCAACGAATGGCTTCCAATGGCGTCATACCGCCTTGTTGGAACATCCACATTTCCCAATGCGCTCCAATTCCATGAATTTGTCCGTGTGCTCCAAGGTTGACTTTTACACCTGCATCATACAATTTCTTGCATGATTTCGCTATGAGTATATGTCCGTTTTCGTATTCTTCTTCTGGCGTCATCGTGCGGTTACGTGAACGCGAATCAATCATCCCGCGTGGATAGAAGTCGAGGAGACGCTTGTTTTCCCAGACATTTGTATGCTGATACCAGTAGTTCTCTCCATTCATTGCACCATATGCAACAATCAAAGTAGGCGTGTACGCTGTTCCGCTATTCGACCAGAGTTTAACTACATCATCATACAACACTGGAACAGGAATATTGTGCTCAATGGTGGTGTGACCATCAAGGATCATCGTCATGTTGTGATTGAATGTTGAGCCGCCTTCAGGAACAACCATCATCTTCAACGCTTGAGCTGCAGCAATGACTTGCTGTCGCTGTTCACGACGTGGCTGATTGTAACTCTTTACTGAGAATGCTCCACATGCTTGTGTACGCTGTACCGCTGATCGTGCATCGTCATAATTGTTAATCGTCGCTTTGAAATCGCCCTCAGCTCCGTATAGAATCCAACCAGTAGAAAATATGCGCGGTCCAATCATATTTCCTGCGCGAACAGCTTCTGATTGAGAGAAAACCATTTCTGTGTTGGAAGAAGGATCGTGTGTAGTAGTTACACCAAATGCTAGATTGGTGTAGTAACTCCATTGCTTCTGTGGACTCAATCCTTGACGGAATGTACCCAAGTGTGCGTGTACATCAACGATTCCCGGCATGATCGTTTTTCCTGAGCAATCAATCACTTTTGCATCTGCTGGAACAGGAACATCTGCAGCAGTGCCTACAGCAATTATTTTATTCGCTTCTACAATTACATTCCCTTTTTCAATGACTTCATTGTTCGCATTAACAGTGATGATACGCGCATTGATCAAGGCAACTTTTCCGGTTGGCTTATCGCTTTTCAAAACCAAACCAATGGCAATTCCTGCTGTGTCAGGGCCTGGAATCGAATCCGGTGCGCCGGGAACAAAATTGAATGTGGTTTTTACTTCACGTGAGAAATATTCGCCACCTAAAGTCCAATTCAACTTCTTTGAATCAGCACTCCAGTGGATAGATTGTCCTGCATCACGTGTAACACAATTCATTGGAACCTGACTCATGTCTTTTCCAAGCTCCAATGTCTTACCTGAAGCTGGGAAAGCACATACATAGACCTTATGCAATTCACGGAACGCAATCCATTTGTTATCCGGACTCGGAACAATTTCCCAAGCATACTGTGAATTCGCGAGTACTTTGTCTGTCCGTTCAGTCAGATTATATTCATGCAACTCTTTTTGATCACCCATGTCAACGAAGTAGTGAATTTTCTTTCCGTCGGTACTGTAGCGCGGAACTTGTGCGTAATTGTAAAACCAGAATGTAGCCGCTCCTCCTATAGAAGGAATCGTATAGATGCCGGGCTTTACGCAGAATGCTCCACCTTGTGCGTCATTGCCTTCTTCCTTCTGAAATACGATTGTCTTTCCATCAGGTGAGAAGGATGGTGTACGGAAAATTCCTTTTTCCATGGAAACTTTTGTTCCTTTTCCTCCTGCTGCAGGAATGGTCATTACGGCTCCTGTTTGTTCATCATTCCATGTTACGTACGTGATTTTAGATCCGTCTTGTGAGAAGGAAGGTTCAAATTCGAAATCAGTTCCTGCAGTAAGGCGAACAGGAGTTCCGTTAGGCAATGCTTTCTTCCACAGATATCCTGCTGCGTTGAACACAAGTGTTTTTCCATCAGGAGAAGTTACAGCCTGACGAATCATCTTCACTGTAAATTCATCCGGTGCTGCGTTTTGTTCATAGCGAAGTGCATTGTGAATTTTATGTTTGCTATTCACCGTGAATGGTATGTCACTGGCTGTTTGTGCGTTCACGTCAACTTTAACAATTTTCCCTTGCGACCAAATCACAATGTTTTTGTTGTCGGGCGTCCAGCTGAAACCAGTATACGCGCCGAACAAACACCATGCTTCCATTTGATCTTTTGAAAGTTTGTCATAGATCGGCCATTCTTCTCCCGTAGCAAGGTCGCGCAAGAATAAAACAGATTTGATACCTACACGTCGAACAAAAGCAAGCATTTTGCCATCACGAGAAACTTGCGGACGACAAGCACTGCCGGGTCCACCGGTTACATATTCAATTTCTCCGGTACTCATGTCGTAACGATTCACAACATAAATCTGGCTGTTTGGATCTTTGTTGTATTGAAAATATCCACCCGGATACATGTCTTCACTATAGTACAGGTACTTTCCATCAAGAGACGCGGATGGCTCATTAACGTCCTGCTGCGCGTTTTTCTTTTTCGTCAACTGAACGCCGTCTCCACCGGTTATGTGATACATCCACATTTCTCCGGCACCGAGTGATCGGGTAGAGGAGAAGTGCTTCTTGGCAATGATATATTGACCGTCGGCAGACCAAGTTGCGTTATTGCACATGCGGAAATTCTCAGTCGTAATTTGCTTCGCATTGCTTCCATCAATATTCATATACCAGATGTTATCACCACCGCCAGCATCACTGGTAAATGAGATTTTCGTTCCATCTGGACTGAATCGGGGTTGGCAGGTCCATGCATGACCGGTTTGTATTGGAGTTGCTTGTCCGCCGGTAATCGGCATGGAATAGATATCACCCAAAAGGTCGAAAACTAAAGTTTTTCCGTCCGGACTTACGTCCAAACACATCCAGGTTCCTTCATTTACGGTGAAGGAAACATCTTTGTAATCGCCGGGAGGATTACTCACATCCCATTTTTTAGGCTTGTCGGTATTCGCCGCGATGAATAATGCTGCTACTGCCGCAATAGGAAGGAAGGTCAATAATTTCTTTTTCATGAGTATGAATTAAGGAACGCAAAGAAAACTAAAAAACCCCGATCGGCGTGATGCGAATCGGGGTTTGGTCAATAAGTATGATAAGTGGTTAGAAACCTACTTTTGGTGTTACCATTTGTTCTATCAGGATTCCCAAGCAAGATCCGTCTTGTGCATGACCTTTTACCGCACCACCCGGGATGATAACAGTAATGATCATATTTCGCGTAGTTTCACATGAAAATTCCATGTGCATCGACTTGTTGTCTGCGTTGCTATCATAGATGATAGAACCATCAGTAGCATCAGAAAGTGTGAACTGAATATCACTACCCAAAGCCGCATCAGGGCAGATAGTAATGGAATAGTCAAACCCTGAATAAAATACAGCCTTCAACTTGGAAGTAGTTCCTCTTGCGAAGAGACCGCTACGTGATTGTGAGTTGTAGATGAATCCTGTTTCAGAAGCCATGCTGCAACCTGCTTTACGATGGTAGTTATTGCAAGGCAACTGAGAAGGCAATTGCAGGTGAATGCCCATTAGGGCAACAATCATTACGAGTGAGGTTAGCTTTTTCATAGTTCGATTTCTCTAATGCTTACTAGTTAGACTCAACGAAACCTTTGCGGATCTCATCAATTTTCTTGTGAATCGCGTCAAATTGGTCTTTTGTGATTTCCTTTTGAGAACCACCACCAATTTTCATGCGCTTTCCTTTTTCCTGTGTTGGAGCTTCCTTTGCAGTGGAAGCAACTGCATCAAATAAGCCTTTCAACGCTTTCAGGTCTTGCAAAACTGATGCCACATCTGCATTGGACTCATAGGTGGTCATGTATTCTACAAGATTTTCCAATGAAGCATTTTGTTCAGCGATTTTATTCGCCATAGCCTTGTCTTTTTCAAAATCCTTCACCATGTTGCAAGATAAATACATGCTTTCAATCCATCCACCTGCAAGCATAAGGCTCAAATCTGTACCGCGATTATTCTCTTCAAGGTTACTGAAAGTAGAGAGGTAAAGATC
>Ga0114980_10000382_pt1 | contig 32039 bp, 28 predicted proteins | sample S_140806_EF_Meta_FD_87018 | JGI IMG/M metagenome (GOLD analysis project Ga0114980, IMG submission 87018) | Freshwater microbial communities from Lake Simoncouche, Canada to study carbon cycling - S_140806_EF_MetaG | ecosystem: Environmental > Aquatic > Freshwater > Lake | place: Lake...
ATATTATTCTGCGACCATAATCTAAAAATACATCGGTATTGGTAAAATGATGCAGCGCTTTTATGTCATTTTCTAAAGCCCCTGCATATTTGTCTAACTGAGCTTCGAGAATATCAATTGTTGCATTGATATCGGCAGCAGCACTGTGAGCGTTAGTAAGTTCTTTTTGGCAATAAAACTGATAAGCAGCACTTAAGGTTCTGCTTTCCATTTTAAAAAATATTTGTTGCACATCTACCATAGATCGCTCTGTAAAATCTACTTGAATGCCAACTCTTAAAAATTCTTCAGCTAATAAGGGTAAATCAAATTTGCTGGAGTTATAACCGCCTAAATCGCAACCTTTCATCCAGTCGTACAATTCGCTAGCTATTTGTTTGAAAAGAGGCGCTTTAGCTACATCTTCATCAAAGATACCATGTATGGCACTTGCTTCTGCTGGAATAGGCATGCCTGGGTTGATACGTTTTTCATACGTATCGCGTTGCCCATTGGGATTAATTTTTATAAATGCTAATTCTACTATTCTATCTTTACTTGGTTCTACTCCAGTAGTTTCAAGATCGAAGAAAATAATTGGTTTTTTTAATTGTAATTGCGCCATAGTGTTTACTTAAAACGTTTTTATTGTAGTCCAATCGATGCCTTCGAAAGTTCCGGAGCTCATCAATAATAAACAAATAGGTTTTCCTGTTTGTGAATTTACCGAAGAATGTACATAATTCCAAAGATCTTCTTTGTTATTAAAAACTTGAAGGTCTTTTGTGTTAAAATGAGTTTTGATGGAATCGGTATTTAAGTCTTCTAAACCTTTAATGTTTAAAGCTTCTTTGCTGTAGAAAACAATAGCTTCTTCTGCACCTTCCATCGATTGATTATATTCTTTTAAGAAGGCTTCGTTTAAGCTGCTATAGGTATGTAATTCGAAACAAGCAATGAGGTGGTAGTCAGAAAAGTTCTCTCTTACAGCTTGCAATGTTGCTTTTAATTTTGACGGTGCATGCGCAAAGTCTCTAAATGCAATCAATCCATCGGTGTCCATTATTTTTTCTAATCGTTTAGCAGCACCCGTAAAAGAAGCAATGGCTTCGTAACACATTGCTTCTGCTACGCCCAATTCCATGCAAACTTTTATGGCTGCTTGCATATTGAGCAAATTGTGTTTGCCTAAAACATTTACTTTTATTGGTCCTTCTTTCGTTTGTATTACAGGTTGGTTGTTTTCAAAGCTATAGGAAGGCATGCCATAGGGTGTGTTTTTTAAATGAGAAGTAGTTTGATGAACCAATTTAAGCACTTCCTCATCGGTTTCATTATAGTACAAACTAGCATCTTTTTGCATATTGCTTAGGTAGTGTACAAATTGGTCGGTATAGTTTTCGTAAGTTGGAAATACATTGATATGATCCCAAGCAATGCCACTTAAGACACTAATATGTGGGTGGTAGAAAAATATCTTTGGTTTTTTCTCAATGATAGATGCCGGGTATTCGTCGCCTTCTAAAATGATAATAGGAGCATCGCTCAATTTTACAGACTGATCAAATCCTTCAACTTTTGCACCTACCATATAATCGAAGTCGATAGCTGCATATTTTAAAATATGCATTATCATGGAAGTGATGGTAGTTTTGCCATGACTTCCTGCAACAACTACGCGTTTTTTGTCTTTGCTTACTTCGTAAATGTATTCTGGGAAAGAATAGATTGGGATACCTAGTGTTTGGGCTTTAAGTAATTCAGGATTGTTGGCTTTAGCATGCATGCCTAAGACTATGGCGTCTATGGAGGTATCTATTTTTTCGGGAAACCAACCTTCTTTTTCCGGCAATAAATGCTGCTGTGCTAAATTTGTTTTTGCGGGATCTTTAATTTCATCATCGCTTCCGCTAATGCTATGTCCTTGTCTTTTAAGCGCGAGTGCTAATTGGTGCATAATTGCGCCACCAATGGCAATAAAGTGAATTTTCTTCATGTTGTTACGATGCGAGGTCTATTTATAGAATCTTTAAATTAGTAAAAATTAGTGCTTTTTTAGTTTTTTGAATGAAATATTTATATTTTTTGTTTATTATTGTAAATATATTTACCGATATGAAATTTAATAAATTTAGCTCCATCGTTTTAATTGTTTTTGCAATTGCTTTGATTTTATTGTCATCTTGTGTTACGCAGCGTTACGGATGCCCAAATCATTTATAGTATTATTAAAGATTAAATAAAAAAAAAGAAGAGCAGCGCTCTTCTTTTTTTATTTAGAATTTCAGACCTAAATGAAACTGAAAGATTCTTGACTTCCAAAGATCATCGGTAGAAACTTTATTAGAATTGCTTAAGTCGGTTATAAATCGAGCGCCAATATTAAGATTCATTGGTAAGTCTATCCATAAACCACCAACAGCTGCTACAGCACCACTTTTAAATATATCTTGAGAACCTTTCAACAGACTGTCTTTATCTTTAATATTTACTATGCCGCTAAATTGTGGTCCCATTTGCAACCAAACATTTGGTATCAACTTAATTTGCAATAAAATAGGAAAGTTGATATAATTAACATTGATTGTTTTATTGGCGGTTGCGGCATTAAAAGAGTTTTTGTAAATATTCCATAGGTTGCTTGCAGTTATAATACTACTATCTGTACTGTAACTTGTTTGGCTAAAATAGGCCTCGCCATGCAATCCTATTTTTTTAAGTTTGATACTTATAAAAGCCCCGCCGTGCCAATTTGTTTTTAATTCGTTTTTCCAAACACCACCATCTACATTATTTAAATTCAAACCGGTTTTCAATCCTATTTGGATTTGCATAGCTGGTTCTGATTGGGCTAAAGAAATACTTGCCCAGAATACTAAAATGGAAATACTGCTTATAATTTTTTTCATAGTAATTGATTTTGGCTATTATAAAGGTACTAATTATTAATTTGCAATATATTAAACAATGGATTTACTATTTGAGAAGCCTCAATAAGATTTTTTATTAAATCTGGATTGCTTCCATAAAAATCTAGAAAATTACAATAGCGTTCTTGTAATTGATTGTCTGGGAAAAGCTCCGCTTTTAATTGTGCAACTTGATTTTGGTAAGTTTGGAGCTTTCTTTTTTCTGCACGAAGCATTTTTTGCTGTAGTCGTTCGACCTGCTTATCAATCTTAGTTTTAGTTGCTGCTGCAGCGTCTTTTAATGTCGGGTCTATTGCTTGTGCTTTCTGTGCTATTGCATCTAAAAGGATTTGCATGTTTTGCCTTTCTTCTTTTAAGAAATGCTGTTCATCAATCCCTTGTTGCTTTAATTTATTTGTTACAAGAGTGTCTATGGAATTAAAAAGGCTTTCTTCGGTTAACCCCAACTGTTCTAGTTTTTTTTGTTGACGCGTGTTGATTAGTAAGTAACTTTGTCTTAAAAGTAAAGGAGGGTAAAAGATGTTATGTGAATTGAAGATTGGTTTTAATTGCAACCAATATGCAATTTCTGCACCGCCTCCAATAATTGCTATATTTGGTAGCCAAGTTTCTTGTAAAAGTCCACGCGTAATGACATTCGTACTAAAGCGTTCAGGGAAAGTATGTAACTCTTTTAAAATCTGCTCTTGAGAAAAAGTTAAACTAGTATTTACAATCGAATACTGATCGTTGTTCCATTCAATCCGATTTCGGCCATTTTCATTTAAATAAAATAAATTGATGGGTCTAGGATTTGCTTGAGTAGGGTAGTATGCATTGATTTTATTGGATTGCTCTTGACATAAGCCAAAAGACTTTCTTTCCAAAAGTTCTTTTTCAAATAGAGGAATCATTTTTTCTTTTACCAATCGGTCATCCGGATTGAAAACCAATAATCCATATTCGCCAAATAAAGAATGAACCAACGATTGTGTTGCATTACTTATATTGGATTCTTCTGTGTAAGCTTTTGTAATGATGTCTTTTAATTGATCTGTATGAGCATTGCTCGGGCCAATAAAAGAGCATATTTTTTTTAAGAGATCAGTTAAGTGTTTTGTCTCTGCGCTCCCAAATGCACCCTTAAGTTCTGGGTAGTCCCAAGTAAATGTTTGTTGGTTGAAATTGAAATGGGCTAATTCATCCCAATCGTTATCCTCCGATCCCATATAATAAACTGGTATAAATTTCTTTTGAGGATAGCGTTTGTTTAAATGATTAGCTAAGGCAATTGTATGAGCAATTTTGTATAAGAAATAAATGGGTCCGGTTAGTAAATTGGGTTGATGTGCTGTGCAAACGGTATACGTTTGTTCGTTTTGTAGTATATCAATTTGCTGCTGAATGGCATCGAGCCCATAAGCACTATACTGTTGTTTTAAAACACTAACTAAAGTAGTTCTGTCTATTGAAAAATTATTTCTTACTGCAATAGCTTGATCGATACCATCTAAAGAGGGCTCGAAGGCTTGCCAATCAGAAAATATAGGAAGTTTAGCAATATAATCTATGGCTAATTTTGAAAAGGAGTGTGTACTAGAATAATCAATATGTTTTATTGGTTTGATCACGCTGTAATTATTTCCATAAAGATACTATTTCTCGCTTGCTCCTCCTTGTTTTAATCAATTCTTCTTTAACTTTATCTATATTTTAAGTTATGGATAACAGCTACGTTAGTATTAAAAATTGGTCTGATGAAGATCGCCCTCGAGAAAAATTGTTAAATAAAGGGATATCCTATTTAAGTGATGCCGAATTACTTACTATTCTTATTGGAACGGGCACAAAAAATAAATCAGCATTAGATTTAGCAAATGAGATTATCAAATTAGTAAAAGGCAATTTACATGAGTTGGGTCGCTTAAGCGTAAAACAGCTCATGCAAATAAAAGGAATAGGATTAGCTAAAGCAATTACCATAGCAGCAGCCCTTGAGATGGGAAGGCGCAGGCAATTATCAGAAGCGCTTATAAAACCACAATTAATGAATAGCAGGCATTGTTTTGAAGTGTTGCAACCATTGATGGGCGATTTGTTGCAAGAAGCTTTTTATGTGCTTTTTTTGAATCATAATAACCGATTGATGCATGCAAAGAAAATTAGCAATGGAAGCAGTACAGCAACGGTTGTAGATGTTAAGTTAATTTTAAAAGAAGCACTTGATGCTAATGCGAATACCTTGGTGATAAGCCATAATCACCCTTCGGGTAATTTGCAGCCTAGTGAAGCCGATAAGGTATTGACCAATAAAATAAAAGAAGCGGCTTCGTTAATGGAAATGCGTTTGGTGGATCATATCATTATAGCGGGTACTTCCTATTTTAGTTTTGCAGACGAAGGCTTGCTTTAATATTGGCCTGTAGAGAGCATAACCAATGTGCAAGCATGCAAGCAAGTGATATTATGTGCAGCAGCTAGTTGTTCTAATGCAGGGTTTTCGGTGCCCGGATTAAAGATGATACGATTGGGATTAGCGGCAATAATCACATCTTTAAATAGTTCTTGTAAACTAGGGTTCATATATAAGGTTATGGTATCTATATCGCTAAGTTGCGGAATGTTTTTCAAGATAGGCGTATCTTCTATAAACCCTTCTCTATTGCCAATGGCAATGACTTCATGATGGTGTGCAACCAATAATCTTACAGCTTTATTGGAATAGCGTTCGGTATTTTCACTGGCTCCTAAAACCATCGTTTTTTTTGATTTCATTCGAATGTGTATATTTGTAAAGTTACAATAATGCGAAACAAAATAGTACATACCGTTTTTAGTGCTGCCTTGGCATTGCTATTGATGATTTCTTCAGTTGCTCCTGAGTGGATCCATCAATTTTCAGGCCACCAAGACACGCAACACACTAATGAAATGGGTTTCCAATTTGAAAGCCAACATCATCACTGTGCTTTTTTAACGTTTGTACCCAGTGTTTTTATAAAAGTTGCTGCAATTTATATACCCTATATAAGCGATTATATAACAGTTAATTACCAAAGATATTCGAGTCAAGAGTATAATCGAATATTATTCCATGCTGGTTTATTAAGAGGCCCCCCAAGTAGCATATAATTAATTCCATTTATGACTACTAAATTTATTTTATGAAACAAATATTTTCGATTTGTTTCCTTGTGCTTTTTATATGCACCGTGAAACAAGGCTTTGCACAAACCCTAACTATTAGCGGAACAGTGCTTAATCATAATAAAAAACCAATAGGCCATACAATAGTATTGCTCAACCCATTAAATAAAGTTGCAGCAACAGATGCAAATGGTCATTTTTCCTTTTTAAATCTCTCAAGCGGTACTTACTCTATAAAAGTTATGAATGAGAATTTCCCTACTATAACGTACAAGGATTTTGTATTAGTAAAGGATACCGTTTTTCGAGTTGTGTTAGAAGATAACATCATTGAACATCAAGAAATTATTGTAACGGGAACAAGCATTGCAACGGAACGAAGAATGTCACCAACGCCTATTCATGCTATAGGTTTTAAAGCTATGTTGGAACAAAGTAGCCTAAATATAATTGATGCCATTTCAAAAGTGCCGGGCGTTAATCAAGTAACAACCGGACCGTCGATTTCAAAGCCAATTATTAGAGGATTAGGGTATAATCGCATAGTTACTTTGCAAGATTGTGTTCGACAAGAAGGTCAGCAATGGGGTGATGAACATGGTATTGAAATTGATGAATATCATGTGCAAAGAGTAGAAGTACTAAAGATGCCGTCTTCTTTATCTTATGGGTCTGATGCATTGGGAGGTGTAATTAATATTTTAACCGAACCAACTCAATCGAAAGAAGGTAATAGTGGAACACTGCTTACGAATATGCAAACCAATAATGGTTTGTTTTCAACGCATGCTAATATCGATTTTGCAAGAAAAGCTTTACGTACAGGCTTTTATATTACGTCGAAGTCTGCACACGATTACAAAAATGCATTTGATGGGTATGTATGTAATAGTAGGTTTGAGAATTTTAATTTTGGAGGCCATCTTGGCATTGAAAAAAAATGGGGTTCCTCCAAACTGTACTTTAGTTCATTTACACAAACACTAGGACTAGTAGAAGGGGAGCGCGACAAACAGACAGGAGCTTTTATATATCCTGCTGTAGTTAATGGGCAAGATTCGTTTTTAACCTATGATAAAGCGCAGCATAAAGAGTATTCTTTTTTAGTGCCGAAGCAAATAATCATGCACAAAAAAATATCTTGGAATAATCAAATTGAATTACCCAATAGCGCGAAAATTAATGCTATTATAGCTTACCAAAATAATCAACGAAAAGAATATGCTGTTGCTTATGCACCTGATCAAGCAGATCTTCATCTAACACTGCATACACTTACATCAACCCTATCTTATTTATTGCCTACCTATAAAGATTGGAATTTAAGTTTTGGTTGGAACGCCATGTATCAAAAAAATATAATTCAAGGCGATGATTTTTTGATTCCCAATTATACCATATTAGATAATGGTGTCTATACTATGTTTCAAAGAAAAAAGGATAGGTTTTTTGTTAGTGGAGGTATCCGATATGATACTAGAATTTTTAAAACAGAAGCTTTATGGCTAGATACAAATTTTACTATAGCTAATAATTTTGAAGATAGATTTTTCGAGCAGTTTAAAGAAGATCAATTGCGTTTTAGTAGCGTTACGGGGAGTATAGGAATGAGCTATAGGTTAACTAATGTTTTGTATGGGAAAATTAATTTTGCTAATGCCTTTAGATCTCCTAATATAGCCGAATTGTCTGCTAATGGGGTACACGAAGGTACCATTCGTTATGAATATGGTAGTGTAAATTTGAAACCAGAAAATGCTACGCAATTAGATTTTGGCGTTGATTTCAAATCGAAACACATCAATATACAAGCAAGTGTTTTTACTAATCGAATACAGAATTTTATTTACTTAAGCAAATTGTTAACTTCTTCTGGTGCAGATTCTATTCCTGTTTTGCGCAATGAAAATGAGTTTACAGCCTATCAACACACTCAAAATTTAGCTCATTTATACGGCGCAGAATTTTATGTTGATGTCCATCCGCATCCTATCGATCAATTACATTTCGAACTCACTACTTCTTATGTAAGAGCTATTGGGAAAACAGATAATGGTACTAATTTTGACCTTCCACAAATTCCTCCATTTAGGTCTCTTATTGCAACTAAATATGAATGGAAGCATTTAACTAAAAAAAAGCTGACCGCATATTTTAAAGCAGAACTCGATTATAATAGTCAACAGAATAATTATTTGAAATTAAATAACTCAGAGTCAGCAACGCCTTCCTATACTGTATTCAACTTGTATGCAGGAATAGATTTATTTGAGCATACCAGCAAATTGCTCCTTGCAGCGAATAACATTTTCGACATTGCCTATCAATCTAATATGAATAGATTGAAATATGCTGCTCAAAATGTAGTTAGCGGAAGAAATGGTGTTTTTAATATGGGAAGAAATATTAGTTTTACTTTTGTTTATAATTTTTAATATATGCCAACAATACTTTGGGTAGAAACCTCTGCTGAAGCCCCATTATTTTTAGATACCTTCGCATTACAACCTTGTAAGGTGATTGATAAAGGAAGTCAAGTTGAAACCGCTACTGGGATTCGTACTTATGAAAAAACGTTGATTGGATTTGAAGTAAGTAAGGCAGACTTTACTGAAATTGAAAAGCAAATTACAGAGGCTATTTCATTTTTTAATGACCATGCTGTTGCGTTTGCATCCTTATTTTCTAAAGACAGTGTATCTGCTAGAATCGACTTTGGATTTTACACCACTTTTGTTGATCAGAAAATTTTGGTGCAACATGATCATTTCCCTAGTGCTTTATTATTGCACCTTGGCCAACTTAATATTGATTTAGATTTATCTCAATTTTGGTATGGTGGTCAGCAAGATTTAGCATCTATTTAGTTGCTACTGCATTTATGGCTATCCAAGCCATCATGCCCATCCCAATTTCTAGTGCTTGTTCGTCTATATCGAAATGGTCGTTATGAACAGGTGTTAGAAATTTTTCATTATTAGTATTGGTGCCTATTCTAAAAAAGCACCCTGGCATATGTTGCGTATAAAAACTAAAGTCTTCTCCGGCCATTCGTTTGTCTAATGCTACCACATTTTCAATTCCCATATAATCACTAGCCCAATTTCTAGCTTGCTCTGTAATTATAGGGTCGTTAAATAAAGATGGGTAGCCTTTTGGAATTTCAATTGTCGCTGTTGCGCCATTTGCATCGCAAATTGCATTTGTGATTTTATGAATCCATTTATGAGCTTCAGTACGCCATGCTTCATCCATAGTTCGGAAAGTGCCTAATATAGTTACCTTGTCTGGAATAACATTGGTAGCAAAACCACCTTCTATTTTTCCAAAGCTTAAAACTGAAGGTATTAATGGATTGCCTTTGCGAGATATAATTTGTTGTAAAGAAACTATTACCTGAGCTGCAATGGCTATTGGGTCAATCGTTTGATGCGGCAAAGCTGCATGTCCGCCCTTACCATGAATAGTGATGTAGATTTCATCGGCACTAGCCATGTATTGTCCTGATCTAAATCCAACTTTCCCCACGGGTAAATGTGGGTATACATGCAATGCATAAATGGATTTAGGTTTGGGGTTTTCTAATGCATGATCAGCAATCATTAAGCTAGCTCCACCAGGATGTTTTTCTTCACCAGGCTGAAATAATAATTTAATGGTGCCTTCCCAATTGTCTTTAGTTGCTTGAAGAATTTTTGCTGCGCCTAATAGACATGCGCTATGCACATCGTGGCCACAAGCATGCATAACCCCCCTGTTTTTAGAGGCATAATTACAATCGTTTGCTTCTAGGATCGGAAGGGCGTCCATATCCGCTCTTAAAGCTATACAGTTATGTTCTGGGTTCTTGCCTTTTATTAAAGCAACAATACCCGTGCCCGCTATACCTGTTTTATGTTCAATGCCAAATTCATTGAGTTTATTGGATATAAACTTTGCGGTTTCAAATTCTTGAAAAGATAATTCGGGATGGGCATGTATATGATGCCTAATAGCTTGTATTTCTGAAAAAAATTGTTGGGCTAATTGTTTGATTGTTGTTTGCATACATCCCTTTATTAAGTACTAAGTTAGTATTAATTTTTAGATTCTTCAATGATTTGTAGGCTAGCAGAACAGCCAATTCTATTGGCACCTGCTGCTATCAATTCTTTTGCAAAGGCAAAGTTGCGTATGCCACCAGATGCTTTTATTTGAATGGAAGCAGGGAGGCAGCTTTTTATGGTTATAATATCTTCGATGCTAGCGCCTTTAGATGCATATCCGGTTGAGGTTTTTATAAAATCAACATTCAGTGCTGCATATATTTTACAGCAAGCAATCATCTCTTCGTTGGTTAATTCGCCGCTTTCGATAATGATTTTAACGATGCATTGGTGTTGGTGTGCCAACTCAATGATGGCTTGCGCCTCATCTCTAAGGAAGTTCCATTGCTTATTTTTTACTGCACAAATATTATGCACCACATCTAGTTCTTTGGCTCCAAGCGAAATGGCTTCTTGTACTTCAATTAATTTTGAGGCAGTGCTATTATATCCGAACGGGAATCCAATAACAGAAGCAATGATAACATTAGCATTTGCTAAGCTTTCTTTTGCAAGTGCAATATAATTGCCGCTAACGCATACTGCTTTTATATTATAGCGTATCGCTTCCTTGCATAGCTGAATAATGTCTTCCGACTTCGCTGTTGGTTTCAACAAGGTGTGGTCTATGTAGGAAGCTATGGGTAGCATTATAAGTTTTTTATTAGTTCTTCTGCAAATTCATTTGTTTTTAAAAGTGTAGCGTCATGCATAAGATTATAAAAGTCTATGGTTACACGCTTTCTTTTAATAGTAGTTTTCAAGCTTTCTACGATGGCGTCTGCTGCTTCGTTCCAGCCCATATATTCCAACATCATTACGCCACTTAATAACAATGAAGAAGGGTTCATGGTGTTGGTATTTGCAAATCGAGGCGCCGTGCCATGAGTAGCTTCAAATACCGCATGACCTGTTGTGTAATTGATATTACCACCTGGTGCAATACCAATACCGCCAACTGCAGCAGCTAATGCATCGGAAATGTAGTCACCATTCAAATTCAAAGTAGCGATTACACTAAAATCTTTTGGTGCTAATAAAATTTGTTGTAAGAAATTATCCGCAATACAATCATTGATAATGATTTTACCTTCAACGCTTGCTTTCTTAAGCGCATTATTTGCAGCTTCTTCATTTTGTGCAGCTTTTATTGCTTCCCATTCCATCCAAGTAAATACTTGTTCGCCAAATGCTTCTTTAGCAATTTCATAACCCCAATTTTTAAATCCACCTTCCGTAAATTTCATAATATTACCTTTGTGTACCAAGGTTACACTAGGTTTCTTTTGTTCTATAGCATATTGAATTGCTGCTTTAATGAGTCGTTGAGAACCTTCTTTTGAAACAGGTTTAATGCCTAGTGCCGTACTTTCTGGGAATCGAATTTGCTTGTCAACACCTAATTCTGTTTTGAGAAAGTGCATTAGTTTTTGTACTTCTTCACTGCCCATTTTAAATTCAATACCGGCATAGATATCCTCGGTGTTTTCTCTAAAGATGGTCATGTTTACATCTTCTGGATGATACACTGGAGAAGGAACTCCTTTAAACCAATTCACTGGTCGTAAGCATACATATAAATCTAATTCTTGTCTTAGCGCTACATTTAAAGAGCGAATGCCACCACCAACAGGTGTAGTTAGTGGACCTTTAATAGAGACTAAATATTCTTTTGCTATATCAAGCGTAGCTGCAGGAAGCCACTCTCCCGTTTTATTAAAAGCTTTTTCGCCTGCCAACATTTCTTTCCACTCTATTTTGCGCTCGCCTTTATATAATTTTTCAACAGCAGCGTCTAATACTTTTCTACTTGCACTCCAAACATCGGGACCAATACCATCACCTTCAATAAACGGAATTATGGGCTGATTGGGAACTTGTAACTTGCCATTAGCGCCCATGGTAATTTTATTCATATTTATCTAAATTTAAAATTTTTGCAAATTTAGAATAAATTGACCTTAATAGCACATTAAAATAAAGGATATTAGCTGATTTTCATTATTTCTTTGCAATGGTAAAACCAAATGTAGTGCCAATGCCAATTTTACTTCTTACGGTCACATTTTGTCCATGCGCTTCAATAATGTGTTTAACGATGGCTAAGCCAAGTCCGGTGCCGCCAATAGATCGGTTTCGGCTCTTGTCGGCTCTGTAAAAGCGTTCAAAAATTCTTGGTAGATGCTCTTCGGGTATGCCGGGGCCATTGTCGGTAACTTCAACAAGGATAGTTTTTTTATCTAATGCATACCACCCTATGGTAACTAGGCCATTTTCTGAGCCATATTTAATGGCGTTTTCAATCAGGTTAATCAGTACTTGTTTATATTTATTTTTATCGCCATCAACCAATACGTCTGTTTTGGTGTCGGTATTTATTTCTAAGCGTATGTTTTTTTCTTTTGCTTTTAAACGAATTTCTTCAAAAACTTCCAGCACTATTTCTTGCAATTGAAAATGTTCTATAACCAATGGTATGCTGCCAGATTCTAATTTTGAAATTTCGTGTAAATCATTCACGAGATGCACCAAACGTTCAACGCTATTAGCTGCATTCTGTAAGAATTTACGGTTTACTTGAGGGTCTTCCAGCGCACCATTTAATAGCGTGTCTATATAACCTTGAATATTGAAAATGGGGGTTCTAACTTCATGCGTTAGATTCATTAAAAACTCTTTTCTAAATTGCTCGTTTTTACGAAGTAATTCTATTTCGTCTTTTTTTTCTACAGCCCAAAGCTCTACGTCTGATTTAACTTCTTCTATTGTTTTTTGTGGTAGTAAATGCTCATTGAAATATTGTTCTCTTTTGCTCGATTTAGTTTGGTTGATGAGCTTATAGATTAGCTTGATTTTTTTAGCAATGTAATTTTCAATAATGGCACTAACAACAAAGTAGCCTATAAAGCCAGAAATGGCTAATATTATGATTGCATTTAAGAAAGGAATTTCAAAAAATAGACAGCATATCGCTATTACGATACTTGATATGAGAACTGAAAAAAAACTTAATTGACTGGTTGAATAGTCTTTTTTATCAAAAAAATCCATTCTTAAAGGTACTAGATTTATTCTGGAACTTGAAATTTATATCCAACGCCTTTAACGGTGCTGATTAGATCGATTCCTATTTTTTGTCGTATTTTTCTAACATGTACATCAATGGTTCGGTCACCAACGATGACATCGGTACCCCAAACTTTTTGTAAAATTTCATTTCGTAAGAATACTCGACTAGGCTTAGAAGCCAATAAACTAAGTAACTCAAATTCTTTTTTGGCTAAAATAATTTGTTCTCCTTTATATTTTACGGTAAACTGACTTCTGTTAATTTCTAAATCACCAAATTCTTGTTTCTCATCAACTTTTTCTTTGCTATTTCTTCTCAATCCACTGTTTATTCTAGTTAGCAGCAATTCCATTTTAATAGGCTTAGCAATATAGTCATCTGCACCTAAGTTAAGGCCATCAATTTCTGATTTTTCATCAGAAAGTGCGGTTAAAAATATAATGATGGTATTGGCAAATTGAGGCTTCAGTTTTAATTCTTTTAATGTTTGTATGCCATCTTTGTTAGGCATCATTACATCTAATAAAATTAAATTGGGTTTGAAGTAAAGCGCTTTTGCAATGGCTTCATTCCCATCAGATGCGGTTTCTACTTCAAATCCTTTACTACGAAGGGTGTAGCTGATAAATTCCACGATATCTTGTTCGTCATCTACTACTAATATTCTATCGATTGAAGCGCTCATTGTTTCTTTGTTATTATTATCAAAGTTACATTCAATTGATTATTAACAGCTATTGCTAGTATTATCTAATTGTTAATAGTTAAGTAACTGTTTATTTTAAACTAATAGAATTATATCCAATAACATCGCCTTCGTAAATAATAAAAATCTGATAGGTACCTTTTTTAAATGCTTCTGCTTGTTTCCAATCTATCATGACATCATTAATGGCTTCATTTGATTTCAAATTAATATTTTTTGTAAGCGTATATGCAATGGTTTCTCCTTTTTCATTGGTGGTTGCACCCGATCCGTTTTGAGCATTTGCTAGGACATTGCCACCTGGATCTTTAATCTGAATAAAAAGTTGTTTGTTACCAGCACTCGTTATTTTATTTTTATCAATATCAAAGTAAATTCTAATTTTATCTACTTTATTGGCCTTTTTTGTTTCATAGCTTTTATTTAAAATGCTAATGTCGGAGAGGGGTAATAAACGAATATTAGAAATTTGAAGCTGTTGAGCAATCCTAACGGTTTCTTTTAAGCTCTGATTTTCTTCAGTACTCTTTTTAACTTTTTCTGTAAGGTCTTTTTTGTCAATATTAAGATCAAGGTTCTCTTTTTTTAAATTAGCAATTTGATCTTCATAAACTCTGATTTCAGTATTGAAGTTCTTAATTAGCTCCATTGCTTTGGCTAATTGAGCTTTGGTAGCATTTTTATTGCCAACTATTTTTTTAATTTCTTTTTTTAAGTGCTCTAATTCGGAATTTTTATTAGTTACCACACTATCTAATTGTTTATTGTCGCTTATTAAATTATCTAGTCTGGCAAGGGCTGCATTGTACTCGTTTTCAACTTCTTGTTTAGAGGAATCTGTACTGATTAACAATAATGCCTGCTGTTCGGTTTTCATACCTAAGTCGTTACTTCTGAGGTATAATGTAATATTTGAAATAACGAGTAGTACAATGATTACTATATATATAGTCTTTGTATTTTTTGCACTTTTAGTGCTCGTTTCATTGGTGTTTGTTGGTATCATAAAAAATTGGTTATTTTTACTTATCAAATATAGTTACAAAAACGTTGTTATGGATAGTATTAAAAATATATTGTTTATTGATATAGAAACCGTTCCTTCTACAAAAGACTATGAATCATTATCTTCAGCATTAAAAGAATTTTGGACTGATAAAGCCAAGTATTGGCTTAATATCTCCGATGATTCACCAAGTGTTGATGCTGTTTATGAACAGAAAGCAGGCATTTATGCAGAGTTTTCCAAAATTGTATGTATCAGCATTGGTCGCTTTCATAAAGAAGGGGAATTATGGAAATTTGCAATAAAGACAATCGCACATGATGAAGAGCCCGTTTTGCTACGTGATTTTTTATCCATATTACATAAAAGACAGTTGCTTACTCCTTCATTTCTTTTTTGTGGCCATAATATTAAAGAATTCGACTTGCCTTTTATTTGTAGGCGTTTATTGATTAACGGCTTTAAAATACCTAATGTGCTACAACTTAGTGGCAAAAAACCTTGGGAAATTTTACATCAAGACACTTTAGACTTATGGAAGTTTGGTGATTATAAGCACTATATTTCCTTAGCATTATTAGCCCATTTATTTGCTATTCCATCGCCAAAAGATGATATTTGTGGTAGTGATGTCGCAAAGGTCTATTGGCATGATAATGATTTAAATAGAATTGCTACTTATTGCGCTAAAGATGTGTATACAGTAGCTCAAGTTTTTTTAAAATTAAAAGGAATTGTTTTAGACCCCATGCCACCATTACTTGAAGTTTAAAATAAACTATGACAACTGATTTTCAAAAAATACTAAACGATATAAATCAGAAAGATCTTGCCCCTGTTTATTTTGTAGACGGTGAAGAATCTTATTTTATTGATTTAATTACCCATTTGTTTAAATCAGCTATTCTTGCTCCGCACGATACAGATTTTAATTTAATTGAGCTTTATGGTCGTGAAGTGAATTGGGCAGATGTTGTTAACGCTTGCCGACGCTTTCCTATGTTCTCCGAAAAACAAGTTGTAATCCTCCATGATGCCGCTCAATTAAAGGAATTAGATAATCTTATCAGTTATCTCGAAAACCCTATGCCAAGTACTATTTTATTAATCGAGCATCGCTTTAAAAAAATAGATGGTAGAGGCAAGATGAATAAAGTGGTTAAAGCTCGATCGGTTTATTTTACCTCTGAAAAGGTAAAGGATATGGAAATGCCTAAATGGATTCGTGATTTTGGAAAAACAAAAAACTGGACTATTGGTCAAGCGGAAGCGGAAACAATAGCTAGTTTTTTAGGCAATGATTTACAAAAAATTGTCAATGAACTAGATAAGATTAGATTAAATGCTCCAGATGAAAAAGTACTCTCTGCTGAGTTGATTAAAAAGTATATAGGCGCATCTCGCGATTATAATATTTTTGATTTGCCTAATTTGGTAATGAGCAAAGACAAGGAGAAGTTATACAGAATGGCAAGTTATTTTATAAATAATCCTAAGTCGGCCCCTATGCCTTTGCTAATTGGTACTTTCTATGGCACTTTTCATCGACAATACCTTGGTTATTTTCAGCCTGTAAATGCTTATAATAAGCCTAAAGTGCCTTTATATCAATTGGAAGAAGCTATTTTACTTTTAGCAGCATATAGCAGAAAGGCTGTTGGGATTAATGCAACCATTTCAGATGCTAGTTTAATAAAAGAATTAATAGGCAAGTTGGAACTAATTTTTATTTAGTGCGAGTGGAGTGCATTTTTCGCAGTTTCTGCATCTATGTCTAATTGACTTTTTAGTGCTTCTAAGGAAGCAAATTTTATTTCTGATCTTATAAAGGAGTACATTTCAAGACTAATGGTTGAATCGTAAATAGTACGATCAAAATTAAATATATGTGCTTCAATTGTAATGCTGTTTTCCTTGCTTACAGTTGGTCTAATGCCTATGTTGATCATGCATTCCAATCGTTCTTGCGCTAATGTAAGATAGCCGCTATATACACCTTGTTGGGGAATTAATTGCAGGGGTTCTGTAAGCTTAATATTAGCAGTAGGATAGCCGATAGTTCTGCCTATTTGATTTCCTTTCACCACCACACCTTCTAGTTTGTAATGCCGATGGGTCATTTCAAAGGCTGTTTTTAAATCACCCTCTGCTATAGCTTTTCTTAATTTAGTTGAACTGATTGCTATATTATTTAATTGCGATGCAGGAATTTCAATAAGTTGAAATGGATATTTTTCTTTATAGGATTTAAGTAAAGCTATATTTCCTTGTCGGTCATGCCCAAAATGATGATCATAACCAATAATTATTGTGTGCGGATGAAATTGCTTCCAAATAAATTCTGCCACATAAGCTTGAGCGCTTAGCGATGCAAAGGCTTTATTGAATGGTACCACTACAACATGGTCAATCCCTGATTTTAAAATATAATCTAATTTCTGAGCTAAAGGCGTTAATAGTAATACACCCGAATTGGGGTCTAAAAACTGTCGTGGGTGTGGGTCAAAAGTGATGACTATACTCGTTCCTTGAACGCGCTTAGCCTCTTCTTTCATTTTATTAAATAGTTGAATATGCCCTTGATGAACTCCATCAAAAGTACCCATGGTAATAATGGGATTATCAAATATAGGTAGGATGTTTTCGCCTAAGGTATAAACTGCCATTTTTAATTTATACTTACTACTTTATACTGCATAAGTAATTCATAAAATCGGAAACAATCTTCGTAACTGTTATATAAAGGCACTGGAGCAATGCGAATTACATTGGGTTCTCTCCAATCTGCAATTACACCATTTTTCTCTAAGAATTCAAATAATTGCTTGCCTTCGCTTTTAAATAAAAGAGATAATTGACAGCCCCTTTCTTCATTATTTTTAGGGGTAATAATTTCAAAGGGTAAGTGGGTACATAAATTAAGTAAGTACTCCATATAGCCCGTTAGGTGTAGGCTTTTCTTTCTTAATAATGCTACACTTGTTTTGTCGTAAATATCTAGAGATGCTCTATGGGCAACCATGTTAAAAACAGGAGCATTACTCATTTGCCAGCTTGCAGCGCCTTTTTGAGGCACAAAGCCTTTTTGCATTTTAAATCTTGTTTTCTCATCGTTACCCCACCATCCTGCTAAGCGAAACGTTGCTGGATTGTTGCCATGTTTTTCGTGCACAAAGATGCCGCCAACGCCACCCGGACCAGAGTTTAAATATTTGTAAGAACACCAGCAAGCAAAATCCACCTTCCAATCATGGAGTGCTAAGGGTACATTGCCTACCGCATGGGCCAAATCATATCCAGCTAAAGCGCCAACTTGATGTGCTGCTGCGGTTATAGATTGCATGTCGAAAAGCTGTCCGGTATAATAATTTACTCCACCTAAAAGCACCAGGGCCAATTCGTTGCCTGTGGCATGAATGGTAGCAATAATATCTTCCGGTCGTAAGGTATGTTCGCCTTCTCTAGGATGCAATTCAAGGATAGCTTCCTGTGGATCTAAATGATGCATTTTTACTTGCGTTTCAATGGCGTATTGATCAGAAGGGAAAGCGCCCGCTTCCATAATAATTTTGAAGCGCGTAGCAGTAGGTTGGTAAAAAGAGATAAGTAATAAATGAAGATTAACCGATAAGGTATTACAAGCTACTACCTCTTCTTTTTGTGCCCCAACTATTTTTGATAAGCTTTCAGAAAATAAGTGATGATAATGCATCCAAGGATTTTTGGCTCTAAAATGACCCTCTACCCCAAAAGTTGCCCAATCTTTCAATTCTTGTTGCATTAAATAAGCGGTGCTTTGAGGCTGAAGCCCCAAAGAATTGCCACAAAAATATACGGCATCTTTACCTTCGTGCTGTGGGAACAGAAAGCGGCTTCTATAAGAATTGAAAAAATCTATGGCATCTTGCTCTAGTGCAAATGCGCTATCATTGGTATACGAATAATTCATAAGTAGGGCATCAAATATAGAGTGCAAGATACTATGAATATTGAATTTTAAATAAATAATAACAAAGATTTTGAGTTTTGAATTGCGCTAGCTATCGTATCTTTGTGTTGTAAAATTTAATTTATATGAAAAAGTTTATTCCAGTAGGTATTTTATTACTTATTCTATTTATGGGTGGTTGCTATTCTTGTAATACACAAAGAAGTTTAGTAAACAAAGATGAAGCTGTTAAAAGCGCATGGGCTAATGTTCAAACTCAATATCAACGTAGAGCCGATTTGATAGATAATTTAGTAGCAACAGTTAAAGGAGCTGCAAATTTTGAAAAAGAAACCCTAACAGCTGTTATTGAAGCTAGAGCAAGTGCTTCTAAAATTACAATGAACGCTAATGATCTAACTCCAGAGAAATTAAAACAATTTCAAGCATCTCAAGGTCAGTTAAGCCAAGCTTTAGGTCGTTTGATGGTGGTGTCTGAGCAATATCCAGAATTGAAAGCCAACCAAAACTTCTTGGCTTTGCAAGATGAAATTGCTGGTACAGAAAATCGTATAGCTTTTTCAAGAACCTCATTTAACGATGCCGTGCAAGCTTATAATATTACGGTGCGTACTTTCCCTAATAATTTATTAGCTGGTATGTTTGGATTCCAACCAAAAGGTATGTTTGAAGCAGAAGCAGGAGCGCAAAAAGCACCAAAAGTTCAGTTTTAGTTTATGTTCTTTAAGAAAAAAAAACATCCTTTTAGTCAAAGCGAGATAGATTTGATAGAAACACATCTAAAAAAAGCGGAGCTTACCAGTTCTTGTGAGCTCCGCATTTTTATGGAGCAGGATTGTTTTGTTGAAGAACCTTTAGTTAGAGCTAAAGAAGTATTTGCAGCGTTGCAAATGCACGCTACGCAAGAACGTAATGCTCTCTTGTTATATATAGCAACAAAATCAAAGAAATTTGCCATTTTAGGCGATGAAGCTATTTATGAAAAAGCGGGCGGTGCCTCTTTTTGGGAAACTGCTGCTACGGGTTTTGTAAAAGATGTAAAGACTATCGACCTAACCCGCGCTATTGTAAATTGTATAGATACCCTCAGTATCCCTATGCAAGAGCATTTTCCGGCTAATGCATTTAGCAATGATAATGAATTAGCTGACGAAATCGTATTTGGAAAATAAATGAAAGCACTACAATTTTTAACCCTATTTTTTATTTGCTGTTTTAGTATTACTACGCATGCAGCAGATAGTGATTTTCCAAATCCTCCCAATCCACCTCGCTTAGTCAACGATTTTTCGTCCATCCTATCAGATGCAGCAATGCAGCTTTTAGAAGATAGTGTTGAAGCTATAGAAAAAAGAACATCCAATCAGATTACTATAGTCATTATTCAAAGCACTGGCCCTTATGAAATTGTAGATTATGCTACGCAATTGGGAAACCAATGGGGTGTAGGTGTAAAGGGAAGAGAGAATGGTATTCTTTTATTAGTTGCTATAGAAGATCGCAAAGTGACGATTGCAACGGGCAGGGGATTAGAAGGCGCTCTTACCGATGCTATGTGCGGTAGGATTATAAGAAATGAAATCAAACCTGCATTTAAACAAGGTCAATATTTAGATGGTTTACTGCAAGCTGTTAGTGCTTTAGATTTAGCAACTAGGGGAGAATATAAAGGCATTGAAAAAAGAGAAGCTGAAAAACCTAGAGGATTTTCCATAGGCTTAATCTTATTCATATTATTAATCATTTTTATCCTATCAAAAGGAAACAACAATAATAGAGGAGGGGGTATTACCCCATTTTTAGGAGGCATGTTAATGGGCGGTGGCTTTGGTGGTGGTTCCAATAACGATTCCGACAGTGGTGGCTTTGGAGGCTTTGGTGGTGGTAGTTTTGGAGGCGGTGGTGCCAGCGGAAGTTGGTAAAGATGCTTAAGCTAACACGATTTGTTGTTTGCAAAAACTATACTCATTCACATCATTAGAAGCAATAATAATTGTCCTGTTATTTTGATACGTTGCTATCCATTCTTGATACTGTGCTATACCATGCTTGTCTAAATTACTACAGGGTTCGTCTAATAATAGTAATGGAGCGTCTGTAAAAATTGCTTGCGCCAATTTAACGCGTTGTTTCATCCCGCTTGAAAAATCGCCAACCAATTTTGATTGAACATTTTTCATGTCAAGTATTGTAATAATTTCCTCAACACGCAATTGATTAATACTTTTCTTAAAACTAAAATGAAAACTAAGTAATTCGCTTAGTGTAAATTCTTCTATTAATTGCATGCCAACTGCTGCATAGCTAAGCATGTTGTAAATAGCATTTGGTTCAATTTGCTCTTGTTGATGGGTATACGTAATAGCGCCTTTTGTTGCTGATTGCATGGATGCTATAATGCGGAGCAAGCTTGATTTTCCGCTGCCATTATTTCCAAGAATTGCTAAGGAACTGCCATCTTGAATTTCCAAAGAAAGATCTTTGAAAATCCAGTTTTGTTGATAACGTTTCGAAATATTATTAAGACAGATCTTCATTTTGTCTTCTCGTATAGCCTTTCATGATACCTCTTCCTGTTTCTCTTACAAAGGTGATGATTTCATCACGTTCATCGGAGACAGGTATTTCTGCTTCTATAATACTTAATGCTTTGGATACATTGTATCCTTTTACAAATAAGATGCGATAGATATCTAGGATATGGTTAATCTGCTGTAAGCTAAAGCCTCTTCTTTTTAAACCAACAGAATTTACACCTACATAAGACAAGGGTTCACGTGCCGCTTTTACGAATGGGGGAACATCTTTTCTAACAAGTGAACCGCCTGTTACAAAGGCATGAGAACCAATTCTAACAAATTGTTGTACCGCAGTTAATCCTGCTAAAATAACATAATCACCTACTTCGATATGTCCTGCTAAGGTTGTATTATTTGAAAAAATACAATTATTACCCACAATACAATCATGTGCAATGTGAGAGTAAGCCATGATTAAGCAATTATTTCCAATTTTGGTATGCTGCTTATCTACAGTACCTCTATTGATAGTTACACATTCGCGTATAGTGCAGTTGTCGCCAATATAAGTAAAGGTATCTTCACCTTTAAATTTTAAATCTTGTGGAATAGCACTTATTACGGTGCCCGGAAAGATATTGCAGTTTTTACCAATGCGTGCTCCTTCCATAATGGTAACATTGGAGCCAATCCAAGTGCCTTCGCCAATCTCGACATTGGCATGTACCGTAGAAAATGGATCAATCTTAACGTGCTGAGCAATTTTAGCTTCAGGGTGAATATAGGTTAATGGATGAATCATGGTTTTTCTTTTCTAATTATTTGAGCTACTAATTCAGCTTCGGTTACTAATTTATTACCTACATAAGCTGTTCCTTTCATTTCGCAAATACCTCTGCGAATAGGACTTATTAATTCTAATTTTAAAATTAAGGTATCACCTGGAATTACTTTTTGTTTGAATTTTGCTTTGTCGATTTTTAAGAAATAAGTATCGAAATTTTGTGGATCTTCAATATTGTTGAGGGCTAATATACCCCCTACTTGCGCCATCGCTTCTAATTGTAAAACGCCTGGCATTACTGGGTTTTGTGGAAAATGACCTTGGAAGAATGGCTCGTTAAAAGTTACATTTTTAATACCTACCACATGCTTGTCACTCAGCTCAATGATCTTGTCTACTAATAAGAATGGGAATTTATGAGGTAGTACTTTTTCAATTCTGTTAATGTCATAAATTGGAGCTTGCATAGGATCATACACAGGTACATCCGACAAGTGTTTGTTTTGTTTGATGTATTGTTTTATCTTCTTAGCAAATTCTACGTTAGATGCGTGGCCTGGACGAGAAGCAATGATATGCCCTTTAAAAGCATGACCCACTAATGCTAAATCACCTACCACATCTAATAATTTATGACGAGCTGGTTCGTTGGGATAACGAAGTTGGATATTGTTTAAAATCCCTTCGCTTTTTACTTCTATTTTTTGCTTATTAAATACTTTCGCTAAATGAGCTAACTGATCATCTTCAACTACCTTGTCAACAACTACAATAGCATTATTTAAATCACCACCTTTAATCAAGTTGTTTTCTAATAAATATTCTAACTCATGCAAAAAACAAAAAGTTCTGCATGGGCCAATTTCATTTTTAAATTCACCCAAATTTTTAAGGGTAGCATGTTGCGTGCCTAATACGGGTGAGTTAAAATCGATGAGTGTGGTTATAGCATAATCATTAGAAGGGATCAATAACATATCTACATTCTTCACTGGGTCATAGAAATGGATATTGGTATCAATGCTATAGACGATTCTAGTTGCTTCTTGTTCTTGAATACCAGCGCTTTCTATGGCTTCAATAAATTCACGCGCACTACCATCTAAAATAGGTATTTCTGGCCCGTCTAATTCTATTAATACATTGTCTATTTGTAATCCAACCAAAGCAGATAATACGTGCTCTACTGTGCTTACGCGCGCACCATTGTATTCTAGTGTGGTACCTCTTGAGGTATCAACAACAAGATCTGCATCTGCTTTAACAACAGGTTGTTCCGGCAGGTCGATTCTTTGAAAACGAATACCGTAGCCCGGATTTGCTGGTTTCATCGTAATAGTTACATGACTACCTGTATGGAGTCCTACACCATGTAAGCTTACCGGAGATTTTAAAGTTTGTTGATTGGATGATTTTGTTTGCACAAAGTATAATTTAATATTTTTATGAATTATTGATTTGGTTTTTTAGAGCAGCTAGTTGCTGTTCTAATTCCAATATGCGTTTTTGTAAATCAGGTAGATTTCTAAATATAGCCTGGCTTTTTAAAGATGCCTTATAATCAAAGGCTGGTGTTTCATTCACTGATGTGTTAGGTGTAGTTATAGATTTTGTGATACCACTTTGTGCGCCAACTTTAGTCCCATTGGCAGTGTGTATATGCCCTACAACACCTACTTGTCCACCAATCATATTGTGTTTGCCAATTTTAGTGCTTCCAGAAATACCAGATTGTGCAGCTATAACCGTGTTTTCTCCAATTTCTACATTGTGGGCAATTTGTATAAGGTTGTCTAGTTTTACACCTTTTTTAATAATGGTAGATCCCATTGTAGCTCTGTCTATTGTAGTGTTGGCACCTATTTCTACATCATCTTCAATAATGACATTGCCTATTTGAGGTACTTTTTTAAAGCTACCATCTTTTTGCGGAGCAAAACCAAATCCGTCGCCACCAATTACCGTTCCAGAGTGAATAGTAACGCGTGCACCAACAGAGCAATCGTCGTATATTTTTACACTAGCAAATAATTTTGTTTCTTCATTGATAACTACATTGTCGCCAATATAACAACCGGGATAGATTTTTACATTATCGCCAATGAGTACATTGTCGCCAATATAAGTAAAGGAGCCTACATAGACATTTTTACCAATGGAGGCACTTTTACTAATATAAGAGGGTTGCTCAATACCTTTTTTACCAGCATTGGATTGTATTTCGTTGTATTTTTCAAGAAGATAAGCAAAGCTACTATAGGCGTCTTTCACTCTAATTAAAGTAGCCTTTACAGGTTGCTTTAATTCGTAATCTTCATTAATGATAATTATTGAAGCATCTGTTGAGTAAAGGTATTCTTCGTATTTTGGATTGGCAACAAAACTTAAACTTCCGGCTTTCGCCTCTTCAATTTTTGCAACTTGATTTATCTTGGCTTCTGGTTCGCCAACCAATTTCCCTTTAAGTAAGGTTGCTATTTGAAGTGCAGTGAATTGCATGAAATAAATTTATAGTATCTAATTTAGTTTTCGCCGTATACAAAGATACTAAATTAGTTCAATTGTTAAGGCAAAGTGTAACAAAGGTATCTTTTTGTGATTGGCTTCGATAAGGTGTCATTTATCAAGGCGTGCTCTACACTAGAAAGGTCTTGAACGAGTCCATTCTTTTGTAAAATCAGTATGTTTTCATCCGTAGCATCGTAGGTGTTATTGCTCGTTAATCCTTCAAATACAAAATAATCTATATGGTTTGCTAATGAAGGATGTGCGGCAAGGAAGCGTTCTTTATGTTGGTCGATAGTATTGGATTCTGATAACGACAATAGCTGCACTTTGTATAACTTTCTTTGTAATAGCATGTTACATAAGCGACTTAAAACCTCATCGTTATGAGATTGCCATACTTTTATGGCTGATTGAATGTCGGTATCGTCCAAGCTGCAAAATAGTTCAAGAGAAACGGCTTTATTATTATCATTGTTATGATAGAGCAAAGTACTTAAGGATGGGCTAGCAAATAATTCCACCTTATTTTTAGCTAATTCTTTAGCTCGTTTTAAAATGTTGATTAACAGTTTCTCCGCTCCTAAAACAGTTTTATGTAAATATACTTGCCAATACATGAGGCGTCTAGCTACAATAAACTTCTCAATAGAATGAATACCCTTTTCCTCTATTACTATTTTGTCGTCTACAACATTTAACATGTGTAGGATGCGATCATACCCGATTACCCCTTCAGAAACTCCAGAAAAAAAGCTATCTCTATTTAAATAGTCAAGGCGATCTACATCGAGTTGACTAGATACCAATTGATGAAGAAATTGTTTGGGGTATGTATTGCTATAAATGGCTATGGCAGTATCTAATTGCCCATGCCATTGACGATTAAAAGCCTCCATGATTTGTATGGATAATTGCTCGTGGGTGATACCGTCTAATAAGGTGAATTCTAAAGCATGCGAAAATGGGCCATGCCCAACGTCGTGTAATAGAATAGCTATCTGAGTGCCAATAAATTCATCTTCAGAAATGGTTATGCCTTTGCTTCTAAGTACACTTAGGGCTTTTGTTATCAAGTGACAAGCGCCTAAAGAGTGCTGAAATCGGGTATGAATGGCTCCTGGGTATACGATAGGTGCCATGCCCATTTGTTTGATATAACGAAGTCGTTGAAACCAGTTGTGTTCTATTATTTGTAATAATAGGGGATGCTGAAATTGTATAAATCCATAAAGTGGATCATTAATAATTTTTCCTTGCTGCATTTAAGGTTGTGTTTCTGCTTCTGGTGTTACTTCTTCAATAATATCTCCAGATGTTTTGTCAATTGGAACCGTTTGAACACTTGTCGTATCGTTAGGGTCTACAATTGTATTGGCATTATAACCCGAGCAATCTGAGAAAGGCACTGGTGCTTTAAATCTAACATCTTGTTTAATTTCTAATGAGCGATCATTAAATACTTTATGAAAGAAGTTGATCCAAATAGGAAGTGCAGCTGCAGATCCTTGCCCCTGCGCTTCGCTGTTAAATCGTAAAAAACGATCGTCACAACCTACCCATGTTCCTGCAAGTAATTGAGGGGTATAGCCTATAAACCAAGCGTCTGCTTGTTTGTTGGTTGTACCCGTTTTGCCGGCGATATCACCATATAAACCATATCTACGTATACGTTGTGCTGTACCTCTATCTACTACGCCTTGCATCATGCGTACCATTTTAAAAGCAGTTTGCGGATTAATAATTTCTTTTTGTTTAGGAGCAAATGTTTTTAAAAGATTACCATTTTTATCTTCAATTCTACTTATAAAGAAGGGCTCTGTATTAATACCGCCAGCCGGAAACATGGTATAGGCTTGTAGCATCTCATAGAGCGAAATAGCAGAAACGCCTAAAGCTACAGAAGGGTAAGGGTCCATATCACTTTCAATACCACATTTTTTAGCGAAATCTACAAAGGGTTCAATACCTACTTGATTCAATAAAAATAGGGCTGCATTATTAATAGAAAGGGCTAAGGCAGTAGACATTGGCAATGAGCCAGTTTTAGACCCTCCAGCATTATAGGCTGTTTTTGCACCCGAAAATTGCTGTGCTCCTGTAGAGAGTGTTCCGCAAGGAGAAAATCCTTTGTCTACGGCTAAGCAATAGAGTAGCGGTTTTATGGTAGAACCAACTTGTCTTTTAGTGTTTTTATTGACGTGGTCGTATTGGAAATAATCGTGATTAATACCACCCACCCAAGCTTTTACTTCACCCGTAAAGGGGTCCATAGCCATAAAGCCAGCTTGTAAAAACATTTTCGTGTATTTGATAGAATCCATCGGACTCATTACCGTATCAATGGAATGGTTCTTATTCCATGCAAATACCGTCATTTTAATTTTTGTGTTGAAAATCTTAGAAATTTCCTCCTCTTCTTTATCCGCATCTTTGAGTGCTTGATAACGATCCGATTGTTTCATGGCTTTATCTAAGGCATCTTGATGTTTTTTCCAAATCCCACCATCTTTATAATTAGCTTGTGCGAAAAACGATTTTTGTAAATTAGTTAAATGCTTCTCCACTGCTTGTTCTGCATATAATTGCATGCGCAAATCAATAGTTGTATATATTTTTAATCCATCTCTGTAAAGGTTATAGCTACTGCCATCAGATTTTTTTAATTCTTTGCAAATAGCTTTTAACTCTTGTTCTAAAATTTGTCTAAAATAAGGAGCAGAGCCTTTATGGTAATCAATTTTGTGGTAATTTAATTTGATAGGGAATTGACTTAATTTATCGGCTTCCTCTTGCTTGATAAATTTGTACTTCACCATTTGATTTAAAACAACATTTCTTCTGTCGAATGCTTTAGCTGGGTTTCTTCTTGGATTATAAAGGGTATTGCCTTTTAGCATGCCAATTAAAACAGCTGCTTCGTCTAAGCTTAGTTTGTCGGGCGTTTTGCTAAAAAAGGTTAGGGATGCATTTTTTATGCCATAAACATTATCTCCAAACGGAACCGTATTTAGATAAAGGGTAAGTATTTCGTTTTTAGTCAGATTTCGTTCTAGTTTTACTGCCAATACCCATTCTCTAAGTTTTACAAAGGGCATGGTGAAAATATTGCTTTTTTGTCTTGGGAATAAGTTCTTAGCTAATTGTTGCGTGATGGTACTTCCGCCACCTTTTTTACCTAAGAAAATTGCAACACGCAACAACGCTCTACCATCAATGCCAGAATGTTCAAAAAAGCGTTCATCTTCAGTTGCCAATAAAGCATTAAATACGTATGGGGATATATCTTTATACTCACTATTAGAACGGTCTTGAACAAAATAACGCCCTAAAATACTACCATCTGTCGCAATTACTTCAGAGGATAGGGATGCGCTTGGGTTTTCCAATTCAGAAAGCGTTGGCATATCGCCAATAATGCCGAAGTAAAATCCAATGGTTAAAAGGATTAAGAAACCGAAACTATATAAAAATACTTTCCAAAGGGTAACTACGGATTTTTTCATGCAATGCTGGAGATGATTAAGAATGCTAATTTACAAACAATTACAATGTAATTATAAAAAGTAGGCTACAATTCTAAAAATACTTTAAATAATAATATCTAGGCTTGGCAATTGAATTCCTTTTATCTTTTATCTTTGCGAATTATATAAACCAAACAATCATATGCATACAATTAAAAATATAGCAGTAATAGGTGCCGGACAAATGGGGAATGGCATTGTTCATGTTTTTGCACAACAAGGATATAAAGTAACCATGATTGATGTACAGGAAGCTGCATTGACAAAAGCCTTGGCTACTATTCAAAAAAATATGGAACGCCAAGTGGCAAAAGGCGCCTTGACCGAAGAACAACTGAAAAGTGCTTTGGGAAATATACGTATTCAAACAGAGTTGGCAGCAGGTGTAAGCAATGCCGATTTAGTAGTAGAAGCTGCAACCGAAAATGTAGATTTGAAATTAAAGATTTTTGCAGATTTAGATACGCATGCGCCAGCGGCTTGTATATTGGCTACTAATACCTCTTCTATTTCCATTACGAAGATTGCTGCTGCAACAAAACGCCCGCAATCTGTAATTGGTATGCATTTTATGAATCCAGTACCCGTTATGAAATTAGTGGAAATTATTAATGGCTATGCAACGGATGCCAATGTTACAGCAACTATTGTAGCCTTATCTACAGCTATTCAAAAAATCCCTTGCGTCGTAAATGATTATCCTGGTTTTATAGCTAATAGAATTTTAATGCCGATGATTAATGAGGCTATCATATCGCTACAAGAAGGAGTAGCGGGCGTAGCCGCTATCGATTCTATTATGAAATTGGGTATGGCACATCCTATGGGGCCTTTACAATTAGCTGATTTTATTGGATTAGATACGTGTTTGTCTATTTTAAAAGTTTTGCACAATGGCTATGGTAACCCTAAATATGCACCTGCTACCTTATTGGTGAATATGGTGCAAGCGGGTAAATTAGGTGTAAAATCTGGAGAAGGATTTTATGCTTATACTCCAGGTTCGAAGGAGCTAGTAGTTAGTTCTTCATTCAATTAATATTATTATTTTATAAATATTTAAAGGGCTGCATATGCAGCCCTTTTTTGTTAATTTTTTGTTTTATTTATAAAAAACTATTATCTTCAAATCTTAATTTCAGTCATCCAATACTGAATATCTAACGACCAATTAATTAAATTTAAAAAATGAAAAGAATTCTATTTTCTTTAATTCTTAGTTGCTTTGCTGTATTGTCTTCCAATGCTCAATATTGCACTCCAACCTATACAAACGGCTGTGGTAGCTCTACCAATACAGGGGTTGCAGATTATATTGATGGAGTGGTTACCACTGGTGGAACAGTCAATATTTCCAATACCAGTACGGCTTGTTGTGGTTTACCAAATAACTATATATTTTATTCAAGTTTAGGGCATACTGGTGTGCAAAACACAGTTGTAAACTATACCTTGTATAATACACCTTATTGGTCTGAGTACCAATATATCTGGGTTGATTGGAATCAAGATGGAGACTTTATCGATCCAGGAGAGGATGTTAGAAATCCAACAACTGCTACACCTTCAGGAGGGACGGCTGTTGGATCATTTACTATTCCACTAACCGCTATACCAGGAACTACAAGAATGAGGGTTAGAAATGTGTATGCTACTCCAGGTGCAAGCCCTTGTACATCGTATACCTTTGGTGAATGTGAGGATTATAATTTTACTGTTGTTGCTGCAATTCCATGTTCAGGAGTACCTAATGCAGGTACTGCAAATGCGTCTTCGCCTTCAGTATGTCCTACAGCTACTTTTACATTAAATCTAACAGGTTCAACGCTTGCGTCTGGAATTTCATATCAGTGGCAATACTCCGCTGCAGGCGCAAATACTTGGTTTAATTTAGCGAATGGTGTTATTAGTAATGCGCAATTTACTAATGCAACCGTAGTTGGAGCAACCGCCCTTACATGTACTATTACTGGTCAAGTAGCTGCAACAGATTATCGTTGTATTGTAACTTGTGCTAACTCTTCAAGCGCTGCACCTTCTTCTGTTGTTGCCGTAGCTTCAAGTTCTTTCTTAAATTGCTATTGCAACTCGACATCTACTTCTACGCTGTATCAAGATATTACCAATTTCACGTTATCAACAATTAATAATAACACCTCTTGTAATACTGTAGCACCTGGACTGAATAGTAATGCGGGAATGTACTCCAACTTTATTTCAAGTGTTGCTGCTGCTAATTTAACACAAACGTATTCCTATCCCTTATCAATTACGATTTCTAATTGTTATACGTTGACGAATGTGAATGTCACTAAAGTTTATATTGATTATAATCATAATGGCACCCTTACGGATCCGGGTGAAGAAGTATACGTTTCTCCCACTACTTATTTAGGAGGCCATACCGAAACAGGTAGTATAACGATTCCTGCAGCTGCGTTAACTGGAAATACCTTAATGCGTGTTGTAAATACCTCTACAAGTAATTTTGCTGCGGTTACGCCTTGTGGTACTTATACGTATGGCGAAACAGAGGATTATGTTATTAATATCAGTGCACCAGTGCCTTGTACCGGTGCGCCTACTCCTGCTGTCATTACTGGTCCAGCTAGTGCATGTACAGGCGCTGCATTTACCTTGTCATCAACAGGCGCATCAACAGCCTATGGTGTATCGCATCAATGGCAATCTTCACCAAACTGTACTACAGGACCATGGATAAATATTACGGGTGCTACCAATACTACACTTGTAGTTGCTGCGGGTATTACAACGGCTACCTGTTACCGTTTAGTTTCTACCTGTAGCTATTCTAATTTATCATCTAATTCTAACACGGTTTCAGTTACAATTACCCCACCTACATCTTGTTTTTGTGTGCCAACCTATGCTGTTGGTGGCGGACCAGATATTATTGCAAATGTTGCTATAGGCACTTGGAATAATAATACTTCATCTAACGGTAATCCATCTCCCTATTATGTAAATTATGTTCCTCAACAACCAACACCTATAGCTATTCCAAACGTTGCAGCATCTACTACTTTTAATTTAGTAATTAGCTTTGGTTCTGATGTTAATCAATACTCAGGAGCATGGGTAGATTGGAATCATGATGGTCTATTTGCTACTACCGAATACTTCACAACCGGCACCAATGCTGGAGCTTTTGGCAGTGTTACCATTCCTATACCTGTTCCTACATCGGCATTGCCAGGAAATACTCGATTAAGAATAAGAGGTGGAGATGACCTGCCCATGACTGCAGCACAAGCTTGCGGACCGAGCAATTCTATGTTTGGTGAAGCAGAAGATTATTTTATTAATGTGGTTCCACCACCACCAGTGCCAACTATTACAGGTAATAGTAATATTTGTCAAGGTAGTTCTTTAATACTTACAGCTAGCTCATCTGTTGCAGGTGCAGCATTCGCATGGACGGGCCCTAATGGGTTTACGGCTACAACCGCCTCCATAACCATACCTAATTTTCAACCGGTAAATGCAGGTCTTTATTCGGTAACTGTTACTGTTGCTGGTTTGTCAAATTCAAATACGGTTACCGTTGCTTGTTTGCCTATTCCAATTAATACTATAACAGCTTCTGGACCATTAACCTTTTGTCAAGGTAATTTCATTTCTCTTTCTGTGCCAAATGCAACAGGTGCATCTTATACTTGGGTTCAAAATGGATCACCAATTGTAGGTTTTAATTCTAACATCCTTAATGTTGCGGCTTCCGGTACTTATAATGTTGATATCACAGGTTCTAATGGTTGTACTATTTCATCTGTCATATCAACTGTTGTAGTAAACTCTCTTCCTAATGCAGTTTTAACGCCTGTCGGACCAA